>JAESFJ010000085.1_pt1 | contig 135871 bp, 152 predicted proteins | sample 9266161 | NCBI WGS metagenome assembly JAESFJ01 (sample SAMN14506165, study PRJNA617096) | algae metagenome | isolation source: Calothrix sp. FI2-JRJ7 and co-occurring heterotrophs from granitic desert soil | place: USA: Red Pass Lake area, Fort Irwin, California | collected 2000-06-01 | reverse complement strand
AAATTGCGTTTCAAACTATATTCTCACATTTAGCAGTGTTACTTCTTTTACAAGACATTGAACGCCTAAGAGAACTGGCACGCTCGTCAAGGAATTGACATTCAAATTTTCAGGTGCAAGATATGAGGTAGGGTGCGTAGCACCATGAAAGAACTCGAATGAAGCGATAAGACATCTAGCGCCACGCACCATTGAAGAAGAACTAGATGTTAGCGAAGCATTGGGCGTAGAATTTAAAAATGCATTTGTAGAAGTGCTGTATTACGATCACATTGATGATGGAAACAGGAAAGTAAACCGAGGATGGTGTTCAGATCAAGGTCGCGGAGGTCAAAATTTGGCGAATGCTGATGCTGGGTGTTTGAGTCGAACTCAAAGCCGCATCTCTCGCTTGGTTCAAAGAATGCGTGCGGCTAGGGTAGAGCCAGAAAAACACATCGAAGCTTTTGTAAATGCGTCAGATTTATGGAACCAAGCATCGCCTCGTGTCTCTGATGCTTTTGAGAAAAATTATGCAGAAGCTGTCAAAAAAGGGTTGAAGAATAAACAGGCAATTTTGTGGGCACGGGTAGAATCATTCCGCAAAAGCGACGGAGAACTTGAAGCAGGTAATTCAAACTTTGGACTATTTTCAATTTGTGTTATTTCGTTTAACATATGCCCCTCCAAATTATTCTTCTGGAGGGGATTTTATTATGGTTGGGGTACCCTGCGATACGAGGTGTCCTTGTAACGTCGTGAGTAACTAGCAACTTGGGTTATTATAGCCACAACACTCAACTTCTCCATAAGCTTTTAACAGCGTCGAAAACTTCCGACGCATCAAAATACCGGGTTTATCGGTCATCATATGCTGTTCTTTGGTGATATCAAGCGGTACGTTGTAGTCGGTTGTTTCCAAAATAAGTTTATCTTCAAGCGTAACTGCACGGTCAAAAGCTACGATATTTTCTGCTTTTGTTTCAGCTTCGGTATCGTTGCGTAAACAAAATTGTACTATTTGAGAAGTCGAATCGTCGATTGGTGTGGCTGTATTGACGACTATATGAACTAAGCCGTTAGGATAACCTATCCGCAGTTGGGCAGTAAATGGCATGTACCAAGTCATATGCATTGTTCGCACTACCTGGTTTTGCTCTATTTTCAAATTTTCTTGCTGTAGCTTGGGGTTTGTTACTCCCAGCACCGTCCAAAAATCAATTCCCCACTCGTGTTCTTGCAATTCCATTTTATCGGGAATCGGATGTTCTTCGCTGCCAAAAGTTGTTGTGTGTACAAACGTTGGGTGTGCGGTGTCAAACTCATTTTCCATCACTCGCAGCCCCGCACACTTCCAAGGTTCGTAAAATTCTTGAATTAAACGATATTTAGAGTCTTTAGCTTCTGGTATATCTGGAATATCGCACAATGGTTCCTCTAAACATAGCCAAATATAACCATACCGTTCTGCACAGTTATAAGTGCCTATTTTATAACTGGGTGATATCATTCCATCTTGCAGTTGGGGTACATGTGTACATGTTCCTGTACCATCAAACCTCCAACCATGATATGGACATTCTATATTACCGTTTGTAACCTTTCCTTTCGATAGCTGCGCCGAACGATGACAACAACGGTCTTGCGCTGCTGCTGGGCGCCCTTCGGCATCTAGCCAAAGGACTATTTTTTGACCCAATAGCGTAAATGGTTTAGGATGACCATCTAGTAGATGACTCTTGGGAATAACAGGATACCAAAAACGTTTTAATACTGGTTGCTTTGTTACTAACATAAAAATATTTTTTTATTAATCTACTTTGACGTTACAACTTTGACGTAGGTGCGGCATAGCCACCTTACTACTTGTGTATAATTTTTCCTAAGCTTTTATACTTAATTTGTATTAAAAATTACAATTAAATCAAGTTGTAAGTAATTTATAACATTTATGGCTTCGATAAAATCTAGCAAAGTATCCAAAATAATCACCTCAGTATAATTACTTAGCAATTTGAGAAACCCTGCATAAGTCCTATTATATACAAAATGAAACTTTTATAAAGAACACAAATAACACAATATTTCTAGTTTTTATTTTATTATGAATTGCGATAAATCTACCCTATTACGGCTAAAATGGAAGCAAGTCACGATAAAATCGAAAGCTTTTCTGATGGGCAAAAATCACTAGCACAGCGAAATCAACAAGATTGTGCTTTTGATGGGGCAATGATGGCTTTAGTTCCTATTGCAGACGCTGCTCATTTAGTTCATGGTTCGAGCGGTTGCGTTGGTTCTTTTTTGTCTGGTAGTAATGATGCTGCAATTCTTAATAAAATTCGCTTTACTACCGATATGGAAGAAAGTGATATTATTTTTGGTGGCGCCAAAAAGTTATACAAAGCAATTTTAGAAGTTCATCGTCGTTATAATCCTAAAGCAATATTTGTATATTCTACCTGCGTTTCTGCTATGATTGGTGATGATATTAACGGCGCCACACACGACGCAGCAGAAAAATTAGGTATTCCGATTATCCCTGTAGATTCACCAGGGTTTATTGGTAATAAAAATTCAGGTATTCGTCTTGCTGGTGATATTTTACTCGAACACGTTATCGGTACTGTCGAACCAGAATTTACTACCAATTATGATATTAACTTGATTGGCGATAGCTTTGATGATGGCGCCGTTGAAATCGAATCGTTATTGGAAAAAATCGGAATTCGAGTATTAGCAAAAATTGCAGGTAATAGCCAATACAAACAAATAGCTCAAGCACACCGTGCGAAACTGAATGTGGTTATATCCTCTAAACCACTGCTGAAATTAGCAAAGCAAATGTCCAAGCGCTATGGAATTGATTATATTGAAGAATCTCTACACAGCTTAGAAGAAATCAACAACTGTTTAACTCATATTACACTTAAACTAGACGCTGACTTAAAAGAACGAACCGAAAATTTAATCACAGCACAAACCAATAATCTAAATTACCAGTTAGATTTATATCGTTCCTATATAAAAAATAAGAAAATTCTCATTGATGTTACAAGTGGGAACTTGTTAATTATCTCTACAGCTAAAATTCTAAATTTAGATATTATTCCTATTGCCGAGCATCTCAGTGAAGAAAATCAAGCAAAAATTACACAATTACTCAATCAAGAGGTAATTATTTTAAATAAAGGAAATGAAAAAAATCAAGTTTTACAAGTAATTCAAGATAGGAAAGTAGATATGTTAGTGGCGCCACTCAATTATCAATCTATCGCGATTCAAACACAAATACCTTTCCTAAATAATCATCATCAATCTACTTATGCAGGATATACAGGCATAACCAAAGCTGCACAAGAATTATATACAGCTTTTAAGAGCACTGTTTGGAAGCAATTAAATACATCGGCGCCTTGGTAGAAACCGGGTTTCTTTATTATAACTTGTAATAAAAACTAAGATTTTGAATAGAAACCGGGTTTCTTTTTATTTTTTTATTTTATCAATTAATCATCATGGCAATTGTAAGCATCACAAATACGTCGGTAGCAGTAAACCCCCTTAAACATAGTCAAGCAGTAGGCGCCACTTTAGCATTTATGGGATTTGCTGGAGTAATGCCTGTACTACATGGTTCACCTGGCTGTAGCACATTCGCACAAATACCTTTAACCCAACATTTGGGTGAAATAATTCCTCTTTCTACAACAGGGATGACTGAAGTTGTTACCGTTTTAGGTTGTGAGGAAAACATTAAACAAGCGATTATTTCGTTAGTACATCAGCATCACCCGGAAATTCTCGGTCTTTGTACAACTGGACTCACTGAAACCAGAGGGGATGATATGGCGCGTTTTTTAAAAGAAATTCGCCAACTTCCAGAATTAAATAATTTACCGATGGTTTTGGTATCTACGCCAGATTTTAAAGGTAGCTTACAAGATGGCTATGCGGCAGCAGTGGAGAGCATTGTTAAGGAAATTCCTACAGTCGGTAAACCAAATACACAGTCAAAACAAATAACAATTTTAGCTAGTTCTGCTTTTACACCTGGTGATATTCAACAAATCAAGGAAATGTGTCTTGATTTGGAATTAGACCCAATTGTTCTACCAGACTTATCTGGTTTACTTGATATAGATTTTAACAATTACGATAGTACTAATAATAGTACATTAAATCGTGCAGTCACTCGTAGCGGCACAACTTTAGAACGATTACAATTAGTTGGCAATTCTAGCTTCACTTTGGCACTGGGTGAAAGTATGCGCTCTAGTGCGAGGATATTACAGCAAAGATTCAAAGTTCCTTACGATGTATTCACAGAATTTGTTGGACTTGATGCTACAGATAAACTTTTGTACGCGCTCTTCAAAATTAGTGGTAATGCTGTACCAGAAAAATACCGAATTTATAGGCGCCAGTTACAGCAAGCAATGCTGTTTACGCACCTTAAGCTTAGTTGTAAGAAAGTTTCTGTGGCGTTAGAACCTGATTTACTTTGGTTGACTATTGATTTTCTGCAATCAATGGGAGTATCTATTCATGCAGCAGTAACAACTGGACGCTCTCCACTGCTCGAAAAAATACCAATTCAAAGCGTTACTATTGGTGACTTAGAAGATTTTGAGCAACTAGCGGCAGGTTCAGATTTATTAATCGCTAACTCCAATGCTTCGGCAATTGCAAAACGTTTAAGTATTCCTCTATATCATCAAGGAATTCCTATTTTTGACCGTTTGGGTAATATTTTCGCAACCAAACTTGGTTATCGAGGCGCCATGCAGTATTTATTTGATATCGCGAATGAAATAAATGCTCAAATTTAATTAGATGCACTCTGATGATGACTGTATTTTATTTAACTTTATTTATGCTCTTATGATTAACCAGCGCTTATGGCGCCTTAATTTACCTTCGTCCTCTAAATCTCGCAATACACGGGTAACAGTAACACGAGTAGTATTTAGCACATCGGCTATTTCTTGATGAGTAATGTGCAAATCAATTAATCTACCATCTTCTAAATCACGCCCAAATTTATCGCTTAACCAGATTAAAAATTGCCATATGCGTGTAGAGACACGTTTACTTTTAACGATACTTACTAATTCTTCAGTTTGTTGAATACGCGATAAAAGTTGGTCTAAGTTTTCGTGTAAGTTTTCAGATGGAATACTAGCTAACTCTACACCACTTATGCATTCAAGATGATAAGGTTGAACACGCGATAGCGAATAACCAACAATATCACCAACTCCCCAATAACCTAAAGTCGTATAAACTCCGTTTTCATCCCAGGTCAACGCACGCACACTTCCGCTTTGAATTTTCCATAGTACTTGCTCGTGCTCAGGTATTAATTGGCGCCGTTCAAGAGTGCGGTGCAGAACACGAGTTGATGTGTATATAGAGTTATTCGTATTTGTTATCGCTACAGCCTTATTCATAAATAAATACCAGATTGTTAGTTATTAAAGTAACATAAAGACAAGTATCATTAGCTACTTCACATTCTAATACTGACTATACGGCAATCCAATACAAACATGATTTTTATACATTGTGTTTATATAAATTTCATATACAAAAATATAAATAAATCATTAATGTACGTTTCCTCACTGTTTTTATAGAAAATTTTCACCAAACCTTCATACAATCTTTAAATACTGTCTTAATTTTCGTCATGGCGGCATTAAAGTGGGCAGCACTGACATAAGTAAGATAGTCTTGTAATGTATTACCAACTTTTAACAAATTTACCAATTAATTTGGTAGAACTATGCCAAGAAAAGAACAAGGATGGATAACATTCCAAACATCTGAGGACGAGCGGAAAATTCTAGAGGAGTTCTGTCACTCGTCTCAGCGTACTAAAACAGAGGTGCTGCGTGAGTTACTACGTAATTTAACAGACAAGTCTTCGCAATCACCTATACCAACCGGGTACGAATCAGAGACACGTATACTAACTCCAGAAAAGCCAATAGATACAAATGTATCTTTCATAGAAGCTAGCATTCAAAAGAAACCGCTCAAAGTTAGCTCACGCAACCTGCTTAAAGGTGTCGTAACTGAGGTTAAAAATGGACCAGTTAACAGTGAGGTAACGCTAGAAGTTGTGCATAAAGTCAAACTCACCTCTGTAATTACCAGAGTCTCAGCAGATGAATTACAACTTGATATAGGTAAAGAAGCTTACGCTGTGATTAAATCTACAGATATAGTGATTGCTAGCGAGTAAAGTTAGAAACCCGGTTTCCGGGTTTCTTTTAACTAATCAACAGCGACCATGACATCAGTAGATTTTACAACAGCATAAGCATCGGTGCCTTCAGTCAAATTAAGTGATTGTACGGCATCCTTAGTAATAATTGCTGTTACTTCTACACCTTCTGAAATTTCTAAAATTACTTCTGAGTTCACAGAGCCTGGTATAATTTTTTTAACTTTTGCTTTTAAAGTGTTACGTGCGCTAATTCTCATTTTTTACAACCTTAATGGTAAGATTACCATGTGATATTAGCAGACTGATAAGGATGAAATCATACGCTTTTAGAAAGAATTAATAGTTTATATTTTATACGTAACTGGAATTTCGATTGTAAACTTTATTCCATGACCTGGAATTGAATCAACGCTCAGGGTGCCTCGATGTTTTTCAACCACAATCTGACGTACAATAGCTAGCCCTAGTTCCGTCAATTCCAATTCGCAATTACCGAATGTAATTGCAAATTGTTTGGTCATGGCTAGGAATCGATTTTTTTAACAAACCACTTTTTTTACTGCCCTAACGCCACCTTCACAGATTCTTCACTATTGAATTTTAAATTAAAAACACCAGAATCGCGCTATTGTATAGCACGCTATGGAAAAATATTCTATGGTGCTTTTGACGACAATGAAAAATTCATGAACTTGTTGCCAATATTCAAATTATGGGTTTAAATTGATAGGTTCGTTTTAATTTAATGGCAACGCTATCGGTTATCTCAACTTCAATCTTAACTTCAGGGTGCAGATAAGCAAACTTTGACTGTATATACAGCTAATCACACAAAACATGAGCGTAAATTCAAAAATGACATCATTGCGTCACCTAGTGCGCTTTGCTGGTCTCACACTTCTAGTGTTCCCTTCTATTGCAACGGCTTCGCAATTCCAACCTTCACAACAGCAGTCAAATAATACTAAATTGGCGCCGTTACCAGCTTTACCAAATATTCGCTTCGTTGCTCCAACAATACAAAATAATCCTATAAATATTCCGGCGCCTGCAACTAATGGGGAAATGCGGTTAGGAAAACAAATACTACCGCTCAATTCTCAAATTAGAGCATTAATGAGTCGCTACAGTTATCTTTCTCCAGGAATGTTCTTCGTTGATTTACAAACAGGCGATTATATAGATATTAACGGCGATAAAGCATTTTCGGCTGCTAGTACTATTAAACTACCAATATTAATAACATTATTTCAAGAGATAGAAGCAGGTAGAGTTCGTTTAGACGACACTCTTGTAATGAGACGTGACTTAGTAGCTGGTGGTTCCGGTGACATGCAAAACATGCGCGTAGGCAAGAAGTTCACCGTTTTGGAAACAGCCACCAAAATGATGACCATCAGTGACAACACCGCTACAAACATGATTATTGACCGTTTAGGCGGATTTTCTCGATTAAACGAGCGTTTTCGGAGTCTCGGACTACAAAAGACCGCACTTCGTCATCTATTAGCTGATGTGTATGGTACTAACACCACCAGTGCTAAAGATTTAGTGCATTTGTCAAGTTTAATCGCAAACAATCAAATACTTAGCGATGGCAGTCGCGCGCAAATTTTAGACATTATGCGTCGCTGCCATAACCAAAGTATGCTGCCATCAGGTTTAGGAGCAGGTGCAGTAATTGCTCATAAAACCGGAACACTTCGATTTGTGCTTGGTGATGCTGGTATTATTCAAACTGCAAGTGGTAAACGCTACTTAGCAGGAATATTAGTTAAAAGACCAAATCATGACAAGAGGGCAACAGCTTTCATCCGCCAAGTTTCACATATCGTATACGACTACATCGACCACACACAACAATTCACCTCAACAAACCCCAACGGCAAAGTATAAATTATACCCTCTTGTAGCACAGGCAGGATGCCTGTGCAGTTACGCTACGGTTTTTTCGTCTGCCGATAAATAGTTATTGCCTGTGCCCAAGATTGTAAAGCTGCTCGATATTGATTACTCTGATACTGATTAATACCTTGCTTAAACAGTCTACTAGCTTTTGCCTTACGACCATATGGCGTTTGATACGACACCTGCGTCGCTCCAGAAGAGTCAGGAATGAGAGTTACAGGAGTTGCGACGGCAATAAGTAGAATAACAAATATAGTGTTTATCTTGCTACCCATGAGTTTCTATACCAGATAAATATAAATTAAATTTTTAAGAGTCAGCTTCTAATTAACCTTATATCTCATCTACCATCAGTTATGCAATTTGCTTGGTAGTGGAGACAAGCTTCTATGTCACACCTGCTTGAAGAAAATGGTGGCGCCGTTAAAGTACACACCTTTATTATTATCTTCTGAATAAAGTATAACTTTGTAGCTTTGTAGACTTGCCAGAATTGGGTAGATGATAATTGAGATAACCTGATAAAATAAGTAAGATTATTATTGATATTATTTAGATATTGGCATAGAAGTTTAGAAAAGATATCAGTATTTACACTGATTTTCGCACCGTTTAAATGAGATTTTAGTTTTAAATTCCACATTTTCAGCATAAGTTATTCTTACTTCTTTTATACTTATTCGTCAGTTCATCGTAATCAATCCGAGGACAATTAAGTATTTTATGTGTATAAAATAAAAATACAGATACAAATAACTTTAGCCGTGATATTGAATTTTTTAAAGCGCTCAAACAAAACGCCGCTGCTCAAATCACTATTACATTGCCGGATGAATTTTTTCAACGAGCAGAACTTTTTGCACACCTAGCAAATCGTGACGTGGCTAGTGTACTGGTTGATACTTTACTTTATTCCATACCAAGCGTAAGTAAAGAGGTTGCAAACTTAGAACCAGTATCAATACTTTCTGACGAGCAGGTTATGGCTTTAACGGAACTACAAATGCTACCTGAATAAGACGTGCGCTTAAGTGAGTTACTTTTTAAACAGCAAGCAGGTAGCTTAACTGAGTCCGAACCAGAAGAACTGCAAGCACTAATGCAAATCTATCAAGAAGGACTGTTGCGAAAAGCTACAGCTTTAAGTGAAGCAGTGAAACGTGGATTAATACAACCTTTATCATGAGTTATATATCTGAGGAGCTTCGAGCTAAAATAAGGGTTCTTTCGTACATAGCGTGCTAAATTTTAATTAAAATCTACAAGTATGCTTTATTTACAAGACTTACAGGCATTTATAGTTTCAATTTAAGCATGGAATACCGTTCTGAAGGGAATAATGGCTGTAAGACAAGCCCAGCAATAGTTTTATGCTACAGTCATCGCGCTTCAACTTAATAATATTTACGCAGTTACTGTCAGGCAAGCATGGGTTTCTGCTGGATGGCATCCAGCAACTGAAACTTAAAATTGACTTAAATTTCCCTATGTTTAGTATAAAGTTTGAGTGAACAGACAACCCTGAATTCGGTTTTTACTGCAAATTTTTCGTCATGGTGCCCATTAACTAATAATCCCGGAATACTCTAAAATGAATTCAGGTGAATCTATACGACTAAAATGCGGGGGATTCAAGGACAATGAGTCAGCCTAAAAATACCAATCCAATTGTGGATGTTTGGAACAAAACTGCATCGCGCTTTGTAGAAATGCTGCCAACTGAGCAAGTCGCTAAAACTGTTGTTAATTTATTTAACGTTAGCGATACGCAGATAGCAGAAATATTGAAAACCGTCAAGGCGCAATTACCGACAACAGAAGCTTTGCTAATTGGTAAACCGCAAGCTGGTAAAAGCTCGATAGTTAGAGGTTTGACGGGTGTCTCCCCTGAAATTGTCGGACAAGGATTTCGACCGCATACGCAGCATACAGAACGTTATGCTTACCCTTCTAACGATTTACCTTTGTTGATTTTTACTGATACAGTCGGCTTAGGTGATGTTAATCAGGATACTCAAAGTATTATTCAAGAGCTTATTGGCGATTTACAGCAACAAGCTCGTGGCGCCAGAGTTTTGATATTAACTATAAAAATAAACGATTTTGCCACCGATACATTACGGCAAATCGCCAAACAATTACGAGACGAGTACAAAGATATTCCGTTTTTACTTGCTGTCACCTGTTTACACGAAATTTATCCACAGAGTGTAGATAATCATCCTGCCTATCCCCCTGACTATGAAGAAGTCAACCGCGCGTATACAGCTATTAAAGAAGACTTTAAAGGTTTGTACGATGCGTCAATTTTAATTGACTTTACCTTAGAAGAAGACGGTTACGAGCCAATATTTTATGGTCTAGAAACATTACGCGATACTTTAGCTGATTTATTACCCGATGCTGAAGCACGCGCTATTTACCAATTATTAGATTTAGATAAACAAGCAAGTAATCAAATTGGCAACTTGTATCGGAATGTCGCGCGACGCTATATGTATGCTTTTTGTGTAATGGCAGCGACACTTGCCGCAGTTCCGTTACCATTTGCGACCATGCCAGTATTAACGGCACTACAAGTATCAATGGTTGGATTATTAGGAAAATTATACGGTCAAAATTTAACGCAATCACAAGCTGGAGGTATCGTTAGTGCAATTGCCGGTGGTTTTCTGGCGCAAGTAATAGGACGAGAACTAGTTAAATTTATACCTGGTTTTGGTAGTGTAATTGCTGCATATTGGGCTGCTTCATATACATGGGCATTAGGTGAAGCTGCTTGTGTTTATTTCGGTGATGTAGTGGGAGGCAAAAAACCTGACCCGAAACAAATTCAATCTGTTATGCAAACAGCATTCCAAGAAGCTAAAGAACGTTTCAAAAATGTGGGGGCGCCTCTTTCTAATAAATGACAACACTAACAAACTTCCTTCTCTGTGCCCTCTGCGCCTCTGTGGTAAATATTATTACCACAAAGACACAGAGGTTGGGAGCAGTATTCCTGAATTATCAAAGCCAGTTGCCAACTAAAACATAAGGCGCCCAATATCCAGGACGACTGTAATTTGGGTAATCTCTTAACAATTTGATTTGGGCATTACGCAAGGCTTCAGCTTTTGTTACCTTATTTTGCACTAATTCACGGTAAAATTCGCCGACTAAGATAGCGGTAGATTTATCGCTAATGTGCCACAGTGAAGCCAGGGTACTACGCGCTCCTGCTTTCACAGATACCCCTGCCAAACCCAATGCTGCACGGTTATCCCCTGCTGCTGTTTGACAAGCACTTAAAATAAGCATCGACAAACCTTCTGAGCGAGTTTCATCTTGATGACGCAGTAAGTTATCGAACTGTAAGACATTTATTGGACCATCTGCCGCTAGGATAAAAGTATTTTCAGGACGAGAGCTAAATTGACCGTGGGTTGCTAAATGCAGGATATTAAAGGTTGTTGTATTTACAGCAGATTGCTCGTTCATGCGGTACGTGTAGAGACGCGATTAATCGCGTCTCTACAAGGATTCGGGCATTATGTGTGTGCCTCATTTACCTAAAATTCGCTGTATATTTTTCTCTAGGGCACTGCTGGTAAAGTCCTTATCTATCAATTGTTTTGTAGAAACTCCTGCTTGGGCAATCAAATTAAACTCAGACTTAATTTCTGGTAGAGGTGGAAATTTTGAGAATTCTTTTGGTGGTTGTACTAACCCTGCTGCTAAGACGTTGAATTGTGTTTTTGCTAAAGGTTTAGGGGCAATTAACTGAAGTCCTAAGCTTAAAGCAACAGCGTATTTTTCCACCAAATATTTCTGACCGTCATACAATGCAGCCATTGGTATATTTCGTAAGGCGCCATCTAGTACAAAAACGAGAGTATTAACTTGAGTATTAACTTGACTATTTACTAAATTTGATTCAATTTTTGATGGTATTGACCAGTCATGGACTATTTTTGAGAGCGCCAGTACTTCCTCTGTTCTATCAGGTTCTAAAAGATACTCGCGTAGTTCTGCTAAAATACTTTCTACTTCACGCTGTGATTTATTAACTACGTATCGATAGAAATAACGTACAAGTTCTGGGCTAGAACCACTCAAACGCACAAATTCGGGAGCAATTATTGTTAAATTGCCTCCAGTACCCTGAGTTGGTGTAGAAGTTGATACTTGTGTTCCATCTTTCAAAGCGACTGACCGCACGCGAATTTCGATATCACCGCTTTTACCTGCACCATTTGTACTTGTAGAAATAATACTGTTAGCGGCTTCAAAAGCTCCGTTAGTCGTGACAGTAATATTGTTTGACTCAGTGCCACCGTAGCTGATAAGCGAACCTGTAGTTATGTCATGAAGCGCTGTTAAAGCAATAGCTCCTCCCTTTTTTGAGATACCGTTCGGGTTAATTGGCGATTCGTTGCTAACTGAAAAAGCGAAGATATCCTGTGTATCGCCTGTATTACCAGATTGTGTGAAAGGCCAAGAATTTAAATCACCTGTAATATTGATAGTGCCATTTGAGGTATTAAGGGAAATAGGGGCGCCATTACCTGCATTGCCAAGTCGAGCAAAAGCAAAGGAATCTAGCTCACCAGAAACGGTAATATTGCCAGTAGCCTTGAGAGTAATGGTGCCAGCAGGACTACCAAAATAACCAATAGTACCAATATTTTTAACTGCTACTATGTTCTTTCCCGAAATCTCTACCTGGCCACCTAAAGCAATTAAATCTCCATCGCTGCTGTCTACATCACCACCTACCAGTCGCAAACTTTGTCCGTCTTTAACTCTCAGTCCAAACAGAGAACTTCCTGCCGGAGTTTGTCCTGCTGGTGCAACTGATTTATTTACTATTGGCACCGCATTCATTTGATTAAACAGAAAAGCCGAAGGGTTTACCGTCAATAAAGGTGAAGGGACGTTTTTATCAGTAGCGCTAAAAAATCCAAGATTACCAAAAAGCTATTAGCTACTATCAGCAATTATTAAAATTAGCAAAAGAAATTCAACATCGCCAAAGTGAAACGGGAGCATTAATTTCTCTAGGTCAGACTTATGAAGCATTGAGTGACTTCCCAAAAGCAATTGATTATTTTCAACAAGCTTTAGTCGTGTCACGGGAAATTAAACGGCAAGACGTTGAATCTAATATTCTGAATAATATAGGTAATTTATACTATAATTCTCTCAATGATAATCAAAAGGCAATTGATTATTGGCAACAATCTTTAGAAATTGCAAAGTCAATTAAAAAATGCGATTATCAAGCCATAAATTTAGAATATATTGGTAACGCTTATAACTATAAAGTAAAAAAGTACCAAGAATCACTAAATTATTATCAGCAAGCTTTGCTTGTCGCGCGAGAACTAAAAGATAAAAAAATTGAATCAAGGCTTTTGTCTCACCTTGGCAACGCTTACAAGTCTTTGGAAGATAAACCAAAAGCGCTTGAATACTTTCAACAGTTTGCCAAGAATAATTTAGAGATTAATCAACTCAATTGTCAATCTATTGAGTTGTATTCTCTCGGTATCAGAAATTTAAAAAACCGAGGATTAGAGACATCTTCTCTAGCAAACCTTGGTTATTTGTACCGCAAATCAGGACAGTATCAGCAGGCGATAAACTGGTTGATTAAACCCGTTGAAGCAGAACTCAAACAAAACAAAGTACAAAATTTGGTCTTTTCTTTAGATCGAGCAACGCGCTACATTCCCATCAGTGCCTTATTTGATGGTAAAAAATATGTCGTAGAAAACTATACTGTTTCGACAATACTATCTGCTAGCTTGACAGATACCAAAGACCGTTTACCACCTGGAATTCAAAATACCCTTGTACTAGGCATGGGTTTATCTGAAGCTGTGCCTGGGTTTAGAGCCTTACTCAATGTACCATCAGAATTAGATACAATTGTCAAGCAAAAGCCTACCGATACCAAAGGCATTTATCCTGGTGAAAAATTCCTTAATAAGGCTTTTGATTTTCCTGCTTTAAGAAATAATTTGCGGGGTCATAAAATTTTACATATGGCTACTCACGGAGTCTTCTTACCTGGAAGTCGTGATGATTCCTTTTTAATGTTAGGTACTGGTGAAAAGTTAACCATTCCTCAGATTGAAACCTTACAAGATTTGGCGGATGTACATCTGGTTGTTCTATCTGCTTGCCAAACTGGACTTGGTGAGAAAGGACAGGATGGGGTGGAAATTAATGGTGTTGGTTTCTACTTTATTAAGAAAGGAGCTAAAGCAGTGCTAGCATCTCTATGGTCAGTCAACGATAGCAGCACCAGCCAATTAATGCAGCAATTTTATAGTAATTTAGCTAGCAACACTCAACCCACAAAGGTTCAGGCTTTACGACAGGCGCAACTCAGTTTATTGCATGGGGAAAACTCCACTCGCTTTTCACATCCTTACTACTGGGCGCCTTTCATTTTGATTGGAAATGGGCTGTAAGAACTACACTAATATTTTTTATCCGCCCTGCGGAATCTTGCCATCCACTCACTGCATAAAATTCTAATCTATAACGTATATAACAAAGCTATGATTTTCCGTCAATCCAATATATAAGTGATAATTATTGTCATTAAATTTGAATATCGCCTGAATGTAAATGACATTCAAGAAGCAAATCAAACGCACTGCCAAAAAGGATTATTGAGATATTACTTAGTCTTGATTGGAATTCTCCTATTAATATCAATACTTCCTTTAATTATACAAGGAGGCGCCTCTATCAGTGAAATTTTAATAAGTGTCCTTCTGCCTAATTTATTGTTATTAGCTACTGTATATTTCGGTATCAGTATTGCTCGAAATTTTGCAATTAAACGCGCTTGGAATAGTCAAACTGGCATGAAAAGTGAAATGAGTGTAGAAACATTTGAAGATGGATTACAGATTAATACAGCATTATCAGAGTCAAAAATGAAATGGTTGATTTATACACACTGGCGAGAAACTCCTAATTTATTTATGGTTTATCAATCTAGCAACTGCTTTAATTTATTCCCCAAACGGGCTTTTAGCGATGATGAACAGATTAATGAATTTCGAGAATTATTACGTGTTAAGCTACCCAATCAGTAAATAAAAATAATTTGGTTGGCTTATAAAAATTGGTAAGCCAACCCTTAATCAATTGCTGTAAATAGAGACGGAGCTTCTACTTAGTGTATGGTGCAATCTCCTTTCCGAACAATGTAAAATACATTAAACGGTAGATATCTGTATTATCTAAAGTCTTGGGTAACTTATCAGCATTCAAACCATGTGCTTTAGAAACTATTGAACCTGTATTATCTCCTCCGGTTGACCAACCGACAGCAAACGGAAAACGTTTTCCTTGTTTATCCGGCGCCGAAACAAAGGGTGTAGTTGCTGTACCATCTTTACCATCCCAAGGCGCCCCATTTTCGCTTTTGTCGGGTAGCGGTTTATCGAAGGGGAAACTATTTTCAGTGACACCTACAACTTCCAAACCACCCGCATCACTATCAGCAGCAGTAACCATGAGAGTATTTGGGTTATTCTCAATAAACTTGATTCCGACACCAACAGCATCATCCGCACGCTTGAGTGCTTCCAAGGCGCCTCCAGCATTGTTAAAGTTAGAAAAGTTATCGGTACCTTCTTCTTCCAACACTACTATAAAATTCTTATTCTTCGCAGCAAGATTTTTCAAAGTTACGTCAAGCATCTCCGCAACAGTAGGCGCCGTTGGTACGTAGAAACCTTTATTTTCCAACTTTAATTGCTCTTCTGGTGCATCATTGTAAGTATCATCTGCTGCAAATACACCCAGTATTTTCTTGGTATCAGGTGGTAACTTTAATAATTCATCGCGAGTATATACAACCGTATACCCTTTCTGCTTGGCAACTTCAATTAAATTTACCCCATCCGCCCGCTGACTTTGATCTGCTGCGGTGTGTCTACCTGCGGTTCCTTTGGGTAAATACCACATCTCACCACCACCCAAAATAATATCCACATTCGACTCAACAATTTGCTTGGTAATTTCGGCAAAATTGCGTCTAGTGGGAACCCTGGCAACAAAAGCACCTGTACCCGGTTCATGAATCATACCTGAGTTAATGATAGCCGTACTTTTCCCAGCTTTAACTGCTTCCTGAACGATAGTCTCACTTTTCCCTGATGCTGCAACCACAGGTCTAAAATTTTCATCTAAGCCAAATGAGTCAGCGTTTACCTTTACCCCCGTCGCATGAGTCACTGCACCTGCGTTGGAAGTACCAGTAAGTTGGTTTTTCATATGTCCTAAGTACACACCTAGGTTGGACATCTTATCCCAATTCAACCTGCCATCTGGACCATAATGTAACATGCGTCCAGCGCCCCAGTGGGAGGGACTTGTACCGTCGGGGTGAATGAATATCACGTTACCTTGACCCGAAGTATTTCTGGGAGCGCAACCACCTAAAGCCAAAAAGCTTAAAAATACTGAACTGATAACTCGATTAATTAAGCGCACGGTTTTCTAGTCCTCAAGTTTGTTATTTTTTCAACTAACTTTAGAAATATATTAGCAAGGTTAAGATTTATTAAAGGATTGGACAGTTTCTATAAGTGGTATGAATATAAAAAATGTCCACAAATTGTGGACATTTTTTATATATCAAGTGCTGTGGACATTTACTGAGCGTTTTGGCGCCACCAGTCGATTGTATTTTTCAAACCTTCTTCAAATCCAACCGACGCGGTAAAGCCAAAAGATTGTTTTGCTCGTTCGGTATCTAGGCAACGACGAGGTTGACCGTTGGGTTGGTGAGTTTCCCAAACGATTTCACCTTCAAATTCCATCAGCTTACAAATCAAAGTAATTAAGTCTTTGATGGAGATTTCGTAACCTGTACCTAAGTTCACTGGTTCGGAATCGTTATAAAATTGAGTTCCCATAACGATACCGCGTGCAGCATCTTCTGAATAAAGAAACTCACGTGTGGGAGTTCCATCACCCCAAACTGGAAGTTGCTTGTCACCTCTTGCTTGTGCTTCTTGAACTTTACGTATTAAAGCTGGGATAACATGTGAGCTTCTGGGGTCGAAGTTATCTTCTGGCCCATATAGATTTACAGGAAGTAAGTAAATACCATTAAACCCGTACTGTTGACGGTAAGCTTGCAGTTGAACTAATAAAGCTTTCTTTGCAACACCGTAAGGTGCATTCGTTTCTTCGGGGTAACCGTTCCAAATATCATCTTCTTTGAAAGGTACTGGCGTAAACTTTGGATACGCGCAAATTGTACCTACACAAACAAACTTTTCAACACCAGCTTCGTAAGCAGCGTGAATTAACTGTGTTCCCATCATTAAGTTGTCGTAGAACAACTCTGCGGGTTTTTCGCGATTTAAACCAATACCGCCAACATGTGCCGCTAGATGGATGATAATATCCTGTTGGTCTGCTGCCCGTTTACAAGCTTCCATTTGTCGCAAATCATAGTCGCGCGAACGCACCACTGTGATTTTATCGAGGCTAGCTCCAGCTTTACACAACTGGCTAATTACTTGTTTACCAAGAAACCCGGCGCCGCCTGTTACAAGAATCCGTTTATTATTTAGCTCTAAGCCAGTCATAAAATTTTGCAAATACAGGATTTTGGATTTTGCGATAGGCGGGTTATACAAATATCCTATGAATACTGTTAAATATCTTGCTTTCCCCGCCTTAAAATCTAGAAGTGTAACGCACCAAGTTCTTGACGAACGGTTGCAAAGTCGCTTGGCTTTAAGGTGCCAGTAGCATTAGGTGAAGTAATGCCCAAAGCTTGTAAGTCAGCTTGAACCATCAACTGCACAAGTGCCTCAAATGTTACAGATGGTTCCCATCCTAACTGTTGGCGTGCCTTTGTTGAATCACCAATTAACAAATCTACTTCCGCTGGACGTAAGTAACGTTGGTCGAATTCAACGTAATCTTCCCAATTTAAATTAACATAACCGAACGCGCGCTCTAAAAACTCACGTACTGTATGGGTTTCACCTGTTGCAATTACATAATCATCAGGAGCGTCTTTTTGTAGCATCAACCACATTGCGCGGACATAATCTTTTGCGTAACCCCAGTCGCGCTTAGAATCTAAATTACCCATGTACAGCTTTTTCTGTTTGCCCGCAGCAATTCGAGCTACTGCCATAGTAATTTTACGGGTTACAAAAGTTTCTCCACGACGTGGTGACTCGTGGTTAAATAAAATACCGTTACAAGCAAACATGTTGTAAGATTCACGGTAATTTATTGTTTGCCAGTGGGCATACACTTTCGCACAAGCGTAAGGGCTACGGGGGTAGAAAGGAGTTGATTCGCTTTGAGGTACAGCTTGTACTAAACCGTACATTTCTGATGAACCCGCTTGGTAAAAGCGAACTTGAATACCTGTACGTTGCTGATAGTCACGAATTGCTTCTAACAGACGTAAAGTTCCTACACCTACCGAATCAACAGTATATTCAGGCGAGTCGAAGCTGACACGTACATGAGATTGGGCGCCGAGGTTATAAATTTCTACAGGTTGAACTTCCTCTAAAATGCGGCGTAGCGTCGTACCATCCGTCAAGTCACCATAGTGTAAAAACAACCGTACTCCCTCTTTGTGAGGGTCTTCGTACATGTGGTCGATACGGTCAGTGTTGAATGTTGAAGTACGACGGATAATTCCATGAACTTCGTAACCTTGTTCAAGTAAAAACTCACTTAGATAAGAACCATCTTGACCTGTAATACCTGTTATCAGCGCTCGCTTTCTTTGCGTCATGCTCTATATCCCTTGTTATCTGCTTTATATTTACTGATGAAAGTCATAGATATATACAACCTGATATAAGCTAGCAAGTGCTAACTACATTCCTCAATGGGAAAGCTACTAGTTATTAGTCGTATATCGAAAAATATCTCAGTAAATCCACTAGTAGTAGCCTACTTACATAACCCTATAAGCTTAACTACGAAATGTTAAGTAACTCAGTGACGTTATGTTTATATTCATCAAAACTTTATATTATTTATACATTTATGAAGAGTTTATTAAATATAAGAAACCAAAGAAACCTGGTTTCTAAGCAAGATTGTGATTTTGATTACAAGATATCGGCAAAGAAACCAGGTTTCTAATAAATATCTGTAAAGCAAATGCTCTACAGATATAATTAAAAATATACATTTAAATGAGTCAGTATGCACCGTTATCTTTGGGAATAACGACCACCCCAACAGTCTTTAAAACAATCCACAAATCAAGCCAGAATGTTCTAAATTTTACATAATGCAGGTCAATCTGAACTCGCCTAGGGTAAGGAATATCATTACGTCCAGAAACTTGCCACAACCCTGTAATACCAGGACGAATAGTTAAAATTTGTTCGATGTGGCAGCCATACTTTGGTAGTTCCTCCTCTACTAATGGTCGCGGGCCAACAACACTCATGTCTCCCATCAGCACATTCCAGAACTGAGGAAATTCATCTAAGCTAGTTATTCGTAGCCATCGACCAATAAGCGTAATTCTAGGGTCGTGTTTAAGTTTAAAATTTGACTCAAACTCCTGCTGTAATTGCGGTGAGGTTTGCATCATTTGCACCAGAACCTCGTCAGCATTGCTCACCATTGTACGAAATTTTATACAATTAAAACGTTTATAGTTTTTCCCGACTCGTTCTTGGATATAAAAAATCGGGCCAGTTGAGCTAATTGCAATCAGCAAAGCTAACAGTAGGTATACAGGGGAAAAAGCTACTAGCATGAATAGCGAGAACGCTATATCAAACAATCGCTTGGCTAACTCTCCGTTGATGCTCTCAAATCGCAAAGGCGGTGGTGTCTTTTTTGGTTGACCCCGCTTTATTATACTGCGCGTAGGTGACGCGCCAGTTGTTTGCCTTTGGTTTCGCGAACCGGAGAGGAGTGAGCTCTGGGCTGTCATCATACTCCTTTATTATCCACACCACACATAGTCCCAATCTTAAAGCTTTTTGGTTGGCGCCTCCGAAAGGACTTATTACCAAAAGCATACCAATCAAGACTTCATAGACCAGGTTTCCTTACTTTTTTCTTCGCACCCATTTACAAACTCAACATAGCGACGCGCAAATACTTGTGCGCCAAATTGAGCAGCATGTTCCTTTGTATACTCTGAATCGAATTTACCGATACATGTTTCAAATTCCCTTACTGCTTCAATTATTGCCGCAATGGTTTGAGTTTTAAAAAGTACGCCAGTACCAGTGAGAGGTGAGGAGCGTATATCGCGCACAGTTTCTAAGGCGCCTCCAGCACCAAAAGCGATAACCGGGGTGCCGCAAGCCTGAGCTTCAACCAGAGCAATGCCAAAATCTTCACATGCTGCATACACGAAAGCTTTAGCAGTGGACATATATTTTTTTACTACATCATCTGGTTGCCATCCCAGTATATTTATATTTGGTTTTGATATCTGTCGTATTTTGTTCATTTCTGGCCCTGTGCCGATAATAACCAAAGGTTTTTGAAGCTCATTGAAAGCTTTGACAATTAAAGATACTTGTTTATAGCTTACTAAACGGGACACAATAACGTAAAAGTCTTCTTTTTGGGCTGAAAACGGAAAATCATCAACATTGACGGGTGGATAGATAACTTCGGCTTCACGGCGATAGCACCGCCAAATGCGTGCGCGTGTATGATGAGAGTTGGCGATAAAGTAATCCACTCTATTTGCACTTAACACATCCCACTGACGTAGACGGTGCAGTATATAACGAGATATCCACCCAGCGGCACCCTTTCCAACATTACTTGCATTTAAGTAATCGAAAGTTAAGTCCCAAGCGTAACGCATTGGACTATGGCAGTAGCAAATATGCAACTGGTTTGGAGTCGTTAATATACCTTTCGCAACCGCGTGTGATGAAGAGAGTATTACGTCATAGGAGCGCAAGTCCAATTGCTCAATCGCTAATGGCATTAGAGGCAAGTATTTTTGTACGCCTTTCTCGGAACCAGGAAAATGTTGGAGAAAAGTGGCGCCGACTTGACGTTTATATAAATAACTATTGGGGTTACGAGATTCAAAATCAATTAGAGCGTATAAGTCCGCATCAAAGGAATTCAGAATTTCGCGAACAACGAGTTCTGACCCCCCAGTGGCTTTCGGTGTAAGCCATTCATGTACTAGAGCATATTTTGATGACACATTCTTGATGGAAAAATTAACGATGGTGTAAAAGAATAATGTGCGTGACTTGACTAGAGTCAAAGGTTTACCCAATGCCAAAGACGTGATTCTGCTTTTACTAGTTCCAGAGGTATACCACAACCTGATAACCTCGTTGTTGGGATTAGTTGTTGGGAACACGCTCCGACCTCAAGCCAAATACATAAACATACAAAGGGTATTTATGCGAATCTTAATTATGGGTGGCACCCGCTTCATTGGTATTTACCTCACGCAACAGTTAGTAGAACAAGGACATGAAGTTGTTTTGTTTAATCGCGGTAATCGTCCTGCACCTGTGTCCGGGGTACAAGTAATAACAGGTGACCGTACTAACCCAGAGCAATTACAGCAAAAACTAAAAGGCGAAAAATTTGATGCCATCTTCGACAATAACGGTAGAGAACTTACTGATACTCAACCATTAGCGGAAATTTTTCAAGATAGTGTGCAACATTTTATATATATGAGTTCCGCTGGTGTGTATTTAAAATCTGACCAAATGCCCCACAGAGAAGGCGATGCCATTGACCCAAAAAGTCGCCACAAAGGCAAATTTGATACAGAAGACTACTTAATGAAACAAAACGTTCCGTATACATTAATTCGTCCAACTTATATTTACGGTCCACAAAACTACAACGACCTAGAAGCGTGGTTTTTTGACCGAATAGTCAGGAATCGTCCCATCCCTATTCCAGGTAACGGGATGCACATCACGCAGTTAGGACACGTCAAAGATTTAGCAAAAGCTATGTGTTCAGTATTGGGTAACTCAAGCGCAATTAGACAAACTTATAACGTTTCAGGAGACCGTTTTGTTACATTTGATGGTCTAGCACGTGCGTGTGCAGTTGCTGCAGGAAAATCATTAGACGATATTCAAATAGTCCACTACGACCCCAAAAAATTCGATTTCGGCAAACGTAAAGCATTCCCAATGCGAGTTCAACACTTCTTTGCCTCAGTTAGCAAAGCCAGAACCGAGTTAGGGTGGCAACCTGAATACGATTTAGTATCAGGATTGAAAGACGCTTACGTTCAGGATTTTATCCCATCCGGAAGAGACAAAAAAGAAATTGACTTTTCTTGCGACGACGAAATTATTAAAAGTTAGGAGTAGGTGGGGCTATGCCCTACTTACCAGGCACGCTTAGTTCACAGAGGGCAGAGATGTTTCAGCAACTTTTTGGGAACTATATATATAGCCAGAGTAAAAGATATAAAACGAATTGGCGCCTATTTACAGTCTCAAATTTTGATTGTAAATATCCGATTGTACATGATGCGTTTCATAGAGGCAAACTAATTAATTTCGGTTGCATAACACTGAATCAAGAAAAATTCTTATTTGAAAGAAAAATATTACCTTGGACAGATATTAAAAATATTAAACTCCACCAAGGCTTACTATACATTTATACCAAAAAGAATACATGGACTATACAAGTTGGTTTAATTTCTAATATATACGTATTACTGAGTTTAATCGATGAAATAATTTTACCAGCCTCAGAACCAGTAGTAATTCAAAGGCAACCACAGCGAGAACCGCAAGAAGAGTAAACGGTGGAGAAACTGGGAATTTGTATGTATATTTAGAGGTTAAACATTAAACTAAGTTAAAGCTTGGCTTGCTATATACAATATGCCCTTTGCTTTTGAAATTATTGCTACCCGTGAAGTACATCGCGACTTTGGAGGAGACAGTTACCGTCACTGGACTTTACTAATAGGTATTCTTCGTTCTGGAGTTATTAAGCTGCGCGACCATATTTGTCTACCTTCACAGACGGGGCAAAATTTAGTTTCCACTGTTATTGGGTTTGAGCCAAACGTTCATGACATAACAGAAGGTGAAAAGCGTTTAATGCTTCCCTCACGCCCATTTTCTCAAAATATTCCTGACTTTATGCGGCGCCGAGGTAAACTATGGCTCAAACAATCATCAAAAAAGCAAGTTAAAGCTAGCGTTGTCAACCAACCATTTATGCTTGTAACCTGGGAACCTGCTTACAATGCAGCAGATATCGGCTTAGGAGGGTTAGCTACAGAATGCTCAAACTCCTATTACCAAAATCGTATATTAGAAACATTACAGCTAACTCCAGAAACTATATTACATTGTCGTGATTGTGCTACACCATTATCGAGTATACCTGCTGCAATGCCTCATCTCAAAGAACTTTTCACACACCCAAACAAAGAAATAGTCAGCCGTGCCGTCAACATATACAATTATTTGTATTGGCAACAGAAAAAGTAGGGTGCGTGACGCTACCAAAAATTATTAAACGAAGCGCAAGTCTTCTAGCGTCACGCACCTTATTTACGAATTAGAGTTCCCCCCTTTTGCTGTAGCAGGTCTAAATATCAAATACGTTCCTCCTAATCCTTCCACAATAGTACGTGTGTTTGCAATCATCATTTTTTGATAATTATCGCTTTCACTTCCCTTGGCGCCTAAATTATTCGTCAAAAGCGACCGTTCGGATACTCTGACATTTGCTTGTTTAGCTACGCTTTGAACTACTTGAGGATTTGTGGCATTACTTATAAAAATAGATGGTACACGGGTCTTTCTAATATTAGTGATTAAAGGCTTTAATTGTGGAGAATTTGGGTTCTCGGAAGGGTTGGTGGTCAAAAACGCTGTTTGATATGTGAGACCATAAGCTGTTGTATAGTAGCCCATTTGTACATTATTGGTAATTAGCGTGCGTTGATAAGATGGAATACTAGCAATTCGCGATTTAATCCATTTATCTAATGCAGCTATTTGATTTTTGAGTTTATTACTATTTGCCGTATACAACTTAGCATTTTGCGGCACCACTTTTTTGAGGTTATTACTGATAACATCTACCATTGCAGTAGTATTTTTTGTATTATGCCATAAATATGGATTAATTTGTTTTTTGTCGCCTTGCTGAATACTCAAACGAGGTTTAGGAACTGCTACTTGGGCAACTGCGATTTTTGGCGCCGGGTTTTTACTGGCTTTGATTGTATTAAATACACCCGGTTCAAGATTATAACCGTTGTAAAGAACTAATTTTGCTCTATCAATAGCTTGACGGTCTTTTAGTTGTGGTTGATAGTTACGGGGATTAGTATTTGATGGAATAAGGCAATTTATATCAACTGTGTTTCCTGCAACTTGCTTTGTGAGGTCACACAATACACTTGTAGTTACGACAACTTGAGGAAGATTCGGTTTTTGCGTATTTTGCGGCGCCGTTGTTCTAATAGTTAAAGATGTTGTATTATTAACATTGTTTTGATTGCTACAAGCTGATAATAAAATATGAAGTGTTAAAAGCGATATCAGCAACTTCCCCATAATTTTTTAAACTTTTTTAAACTACAGTTTAATGATATTTACGAGGTATTGTAGCAATTAAAAACCTGGTTTCTTCAAGAAACCAGGTTTTTTACCATACATTTATAAGTTATTCTTATAATAAACTAGAAAGTGATAATTTGCCTTCGAGTTGAAGTTTAGCTTTAACACAAGCTGAACAGCTACAACCCATCGCATCATTAATAGGATTGGATTTTTGTGAGAATTTTGGAGTAACCGTTGCAAAAGTCGGGTGACTGGATACTAGTTCAACACGTTGGTATTGAGCAGGTTGAATAACTTCTGCTGTTGCTGGACTAATGAGAAGCAGCGAAGCTAGCAATACCGGAAAAGTAAATAAAATCAATTTAGTCAACTTCATGGTGTAGACCTAAATAAGGCATTTGTGATAAAGCATAACGAATTCGCAGCAATTAGTCATTAATCGCAAGCTACGTGTAAAGACTTTTTTGTATACAGTTTGGTTCCTTAGTTGCCAAAACCTTGACCACGCGAGGATTTTGCCCAAATTATAACTTTACCATTATCAGCTCCTGCTGCGAGGAGTTTACCTTCCGGATGCCAAGCTAAACAAGAAAAACCTGCTTCGGTTGTAAGAACTTGGGAAACTTGTTTTGCTCCCTTCCATAAACATAACCATCCATCACTAGCAGCAGAAGCTAGTAGAAAACTATTTGGTGCAAACTGAATACCCTGAATAACGTCAACGTGGTTAGTTAGAACTCGTGCTTCCCATCCTTGAGATTCGTCTTCGAGTTTTTCCCACACTACCATACCTTCGATACTCGATGTTGCAAGTAATGGGGCGCCTATTGGTGTATTAACATCAGACCAAGCAACTTGTCGAATCTTACCAGGGAAACCGCGCATTAACCAAGGCTCAGAATTACCCCATTCCATTACACCCACAGAACGGTCCATATTGCCCGAAGCCAAAAATTTTCCATCCTTTGACCATGCGAGTGCAACACTAACTGTAGGCATTTCCCATACATAAGGTTCTTCGTTCCAGTTTTCACAGTTCCAAACTTTAACACCTTTATTGCCACCAGCAGCCAAATTTTTACCATTGCTAGACCACCCCATACCTAACGGGGAAGAATCTTCAAAGTTGAGTGTAGCGACAACTTCGTTTTTAGAAGCATCCCAAATTTGGATATAACGGTTCAAGCAAAAAGCTAGCTGGTTGCTGGTTGGGTTCCAAACAAGCTTATCTACCCAAGCAGGAGCATTTTCCAACGTCGTAACGATTTCACTTCCTTGCCAAATAGTCACTCGTCCATCTTGCCCCCCAGCAGCTAAAAACTTACCATCATAAGAAAATTTTACACAGTCAACAGACTTACCCGTAGCAACTTGCAAAATTTCCAATTCATGATTCTGCCATAAAGCAACTTCTCCCGCAGCAGAAACAACAGCAAGCGTAGAACCAACAGGCGCCCAAGTCACAGACGTTATATAATCTGACAGCGTTGCAGTAAATTTAAGGTCAAAGTCTTTTACAGTTGTTGATGTACTCATAAATATTGCCAGGTGCGGCGAACAACTTTTAATTTTACGTCGTTTAAATCTTAGAAACCCGGTTTCTACGCAAAATCGTCATTTTGATTACAATATCTCAACCAAGAAACCGGGTTTCTTTGGGTAAAATCATAATAATAGATTTTGTGCTATAATTAAAACAAAGAGAGTTATTTCCAGCAAAAAAATGTAGCTCAACGCTTAGAGAAGTTTATAGAAGCTAAAATCAAAAATTTTAAAATTTCAAAAATAAAATCTCCGTAGGCTGAATCGCAAGATTGTTGGTATTTAGAGTGATTGAGCCATTTTTAACAAAAATGAGGTAAATATGCAATTATTAAATAAATCTCTTCAAGAGCTATCTAGTTCTGCAACTAGAATTAGCCAGAAAGATGCTGCCATACATACCAAGCAACTTATGCTCAGTAATTCCACCTGTCCTAGCTGCTCTTACACTTTGCTTCGCCATATCAGCTTGAGAGGAGTTTACTGGCGCTGTAGTCATTGTTACCAAGAAATGCCTGTTTTTCCTACATAAAGAAACCCGGTTTCTAGGCAAAATTATCGTTTTGTTACAATGTTTAAATAAAGAAACCCGGTTTCTAGGGTTTCTAGAATTTGATGAAAACCAATCCGTAAAAATAATGTTTGACCTTAACGCTTTAATTCAATTCTCAAGCACTTACTGTATAGGCATTTGTGCCTTTCTAATTCCAGCTAATTTGCTCGCTACCTCATCGACAATAATTTTAACACTGCTACATCGTCCATCTGTTCAAATTTGGCAATCTGCCGCAATTGCCAGTGTCTTTGCTTCACTGATGATACTACATGTACTTGCTTGGTTTATGATTGGAGTAGTGATGGCGCCTACGTACATTTTATTAAGTTTGGCAACTATTTGTGTATTAGCTAATTTTGGAGCAATTCTTCGACACAGGCACCTGGTAAGTGTTTATAGGTAAAATAAGTGTGCCAAACTAATTACAACAATATACTTAACTCCTTGATTTGAAAATGAGCAAATCAAACCAACCTAGGGACTTTGATGCAGTACTTAGTACAAAAACGGCGCCTCCTCCTATTGATGGTATTGTATTAGGAGGAATTGAAGGCGCCAAAATTCGTCTATTAAGTCCAGATATCAAAGTTCGCATTTCTGCGCTTTCGGAAGCAATCAATTATGGTGAACCTGGTTTAGACCTTGTAATTCAAGCATTACAAGCTGAATCAAAGCAACTTCAACGCACAGCTTATTCGTTATTAAGGATAAGAGACGAAGAAAAAGTTAAGCAAGCGTTACAAAACTATAAACCTTGGAATCTCGAAGAGCGTTTACGACGTTACCCAGGATATAGGGGAGACAACGTATCAATATTTGCAAATCGACAAGTAGTAAATTTTGTTCCCGAAGTCGGTATTACAGACCCAATTGATACAGCGTATGCATTGCGGTGTGAATACGACGAAGAAGAAAGTGCAGTAGATAAGTTAGAAGAATTGTTACAACATCCGTCTTCTGGTGAACTTGAAGCTTTAATTATAGGCGCCTGGAGTGGAGAAGTGACCGATTATAGTTCTAGTGCTATTATCGAAGCGTTAGTTGCTGCCTCCTATAAACTTATAAATCTTAAAGCGTTATTTATCGGCGATATCCACTATCAAGAATCAGAAATCTCTTGGATTTTACAAAGCAATATTAGTCCAATTTTACAAGCATACCCCAATTTAGAGATATTACAAGTTCGCGGAGGCACTGGTTTAGAATTTAGTTCAGTGCAGCACGATAACTTAGAAGCATTAATAATTGAAACAGGTGGATTAAATGCTGATACAATCGCTCAAATATGCACTTGTAATTTCCCAAACCTAACACATTTAGAATTATGGTTAGGTTCAGCAGAGTATGGTGGAAATTCCTCAACTTGTGATTTAGGGTCAATACTAACTGAATTAGTATTTCCAAACTTAGTATACTTAGGTTTGCGAAACAGCACATACTCTAATGATATTGCAACAACTGTAATTAATTCACCCTTGATAGACTCGATTAAAATTTTAGACTTATCAATGGGAACACTTACTGATAAAGGCGCCGATATTTTACTTACAAGTCCAGGAGTAAGACAGCTTGATATTTTGAATATTAGTGAAAATTATCTTTCTGATGACAAAGTTGCTTTATTATCTTTACAGCAATCCAGAGGTAATTTCAACGTTAGTGTCATGACGAATGAGCAAAAGAAAGATGATTATGAAGAAGAAGATTATCGTTATTGTTCGGTAGCTGAGTAGTTGATCCCCCCTAACCCCCCTTAATAAGGGGGGAACCGGAGTAAGTAAAATTTGTTAATAATTTGTAGGTTGGGTTACGCTTCGCGTAATTCAACATAAACAACTAAAAATAAAATAATTTTTTTATAAAAATCTATAGTCCCCCTTATTAAGGGGGGTTGGGGGGATCAAAATTCTTACTTAACTAAAATAACTTAATCAAATAATATAACAAAATGTCACAAGAACCAAGAGAATTTGACGCAGTACTTAGCAACTCCTTACCTCCAAAAGAAGGCGCCATATTAGGAGGACTCGCAGGTGTAAAAATTCGTCTAAATAGTTCAATACTCGAAGTACGAATATCAGCGCTAACTAGTGCGTTAAATTACGGTGATGCAGGTATAGATTTAATTATAAAAAGCTTACAAGATGTAGAACAAGTCCAACGTTATGCTATACAAATACTACTACATAAAGGCGGCGCCAAAGGTAAACAAGCTTTACTAGACTACGACCCAAAGCTGTTTTTTACAACTTTACAGCATTGAGATATTCAAACCTACAACCCTCAACTTAGCATTACACATACTGGGTATAGCATTAATCTTAATCGTATTCAAGCCAACAAACCAGACAAATTTGACTTAACTCAGTTGCAAACCTTCCTTCAAAGTAATCAAACCACACAAATAGAAGTCTTAGCATGTAAAATGTGGGATGATTACTGGCAGCATGACACACAGTATAAAGATTTTAGTAATGTTATGTGCGGCGCCTGTGATAAATTACCAAATTTAAAAGCCTTATTTATAGGAGACGGAGACGCACAAGAAGCAAATTATATGAAATCTCGGCTTTTACTAGGTGATAGCACACCAATATTAAAAGCATATCCGAACTTAGAAGTATTACAATTTCGGGGTGGTTGGGGTTTGAAATTCGATAAAGTTCGACATGAAAACCTAAAAACCCTAATGATTCAAACAGGTTATACACTAGTACAAGCGCAAACCTTAAAAGACATTACCAACCTCGACTTACCAGCACTCGAATATTTAGAAATATGGCTTGCCGAAAGTTTCCACCACGGACAAGATATAAGTACCGAGCAACTGGCGCCTATCTTATCAGGGAAACTATTTCCCAACTTAAAATACTTAGGACTCAAAAGTAGTGACTATACAGATAACATAGCCTTCTTAATAGTCAACTCACCCCTACTCGAACATCTTGCAGTACTAGACCTTTCCCAAGGAACTTTAACCGATATTGGCGCCGAAACTCTACTAAAATGCCCAACCATAAACCAACTTCACACCCTCAACATCTCAAAGAATAAACTTAGTGGGCGCCAAATCCAAAAACTATCTCAACTAAATTGCCGAGTCATCGCACAACCCCAAGACAACGGACAACGGCAACAAGCCTTAAATTAACATACTACAAACTATAATGTCATGCTGAGGAACGAAGCATCTACATGTCATGCTGAGAAACCAAGCATCTACACGTCACAACTAGTAGTTCAGTACCTATTTATAACAGCGATAACGACTTCCGAGAATCAGTTATTCTAGATGGAATTCCAGAATTTTGGAGTTTATTGGGTTTATCTACTTCCTTACGAATTCAAGATTTTCAGAGCGCAACTCAGAAATTACTGACGGCTTATAGCTTGCATTTGGATATTCGTAGTGTTCCTCCACGAGATGAAAAATGGCGGGATTTAACTAAAACAATTCGAGAAATAAACACGGATATTCTTAATATTTTTAGTTTAGCTTATGAAGGAATGCGGCGCCATGAGAAAGAAATACCAACGTTAGAGGAGGTTCAGCGTTACTGGAAATATGCCCAAATTTGGGTAGGAATCAGTGTAAATCAATATATATCACATGCGTTCAATAATAAGCGAGGTCAATATACAATGGAATGGATAACAAAATTAGTTCAACAATATCGTATATTTTATCGTGCAAAATTGAGTGAATCAAGCTACACGATACTACTGCCGATTTCCAAAGCACTGGAAGTAATTCTTACTGTTCCGCAAGAGATAGTAAATTCTGATGAAAGTTTGATTTTGCAATGTGCAGGACAGATCAAAGATACTTTAGACCGTCAAGAAGTTTATAAACGTCCTTGTATTATGGATAAATTAATTGATTATCATATTCGTGAAGCAAAAGAATTAGAGGCGATTTATACTTTTGCAAACACGTGTGTTACAGAAATGTTCCATAAGGTTTACAAAAGAGATCGTGCGCTGTTACAAGAAAATCAGAACCGTATTAAATCAGGTGTTGAATTTGCTTATCGCTGGTTAGCATTACAAGAAAATACATCTAAGTCCGCACAATCAGGAGTAAGATTATGAGTATTTTAGAAACATTAAAATCAAAATTCTCAACAGCTTTTCCTCGTTTAGCATCCGGGCAGTACATACACTTTATAATGGTGCGTCATAGCCAATCATTTCCAGTATTTCAAACAGATGGAGTTCTCAATACTGCGCGCACCCAAGCAGGACTCCAAAATATAGATAAAATCAGCCGTTTGGTAATGTTTAAACGCAAACAAACCACACCTGAACGTCTTGCAGGGCGTGAATTACTTCGCGCACTTAATCTCACAAGTGCTTGTGAATCAAATAAAGATAAATATTGCGAATACAACGGCGAGAAGTCGTGTAAAAAATGCCCAGACTGTATTATATACGGTTTTGCTATTGGTGATGGTGGCTCTGAACGGTCTAAAATATACTCTGATTCAGCGTTTTCCCTTGGTGCCTATGAGCAATCCCATCGTAGTTTTACTTTTAATGCTCCCTTTGAAGGTGGTACTATGACCGTCGTCCGCGCGGAACGCAAGTTGGTGATTATTTTTATTTTCGGATTGGGCTTTTGGACGGTAGTTTAATTCAACCGTTGATGCGCGGATTTGAAAAATTAGAAACTCAATCTTTGCTACTAGCTGATTTCCCGTTTGTGTTACGCAACATGTACGCAATACCTGGAACGCATAAACTAGCAGGCGCCGCAGATTATGGGTTATTGTCTCATCCCCTACAGGTATTGACTGATATCGAACTGCAATTTCTCTCACCTACGAGTTTCAAACAAAACAAAAACGTGCAAACCTTTCCACTTCCCGAACTAGTATTTAACTCATTGCACCGACGTTGGAATACCTTTGCCCCAGAACAGTACCAACTTCCAGATTGTGAATGGAACGCTTATGTATCAGCATATGAACTCAAAACCTACGCCCTGAAAATGGAAGGAGGCGCCGAAATTGGGGCACAGGGATGGGCAAGCTATCGTTTTCAAGACTTGGAAATAGCCCGAATTGCCACCGTATTAGCAAATTTCGCCTTTTTCGCAGGCGTCGGGCGTAAAACCTCAATGGGAATGGGACAAACACAACTTGCCACAACCAGCGCACTATCCAAACCCAAAAAGCAATGAAAGGTAGGTTGGGTGAAGCGTAAGCGAAGCCAACACCCAAGATCACAATAACGTTGGGTTCCTCTTCGTTACACCCAACCTACGCAAAATACGCAAGCTTTATTGGAAAGCGCTTCAGCGCTTACTACGAACTATGAACGAACAATATTATCTTCCTTTGGCTTATTTAAATGCATGGGAATATTGCCCACGTCGCTTCTATTTGGAATACCAACTTGGAGAAAACGCAGAGAATGAACACATTATTCTTGGGCGCCATCTTCACCGCAACGTTGACTCTGAAGGTAAGCATACTGTTGATGATACCGTAACTTATCGTCATCAGTGGGTGTGGAGTGAGCTTTATTTGATCCACGGTATTAATGACTTCCGCTTGCGGTATTGAAACACTGTGCCGACACCTTGCCCAGCAAGTATTCTCACCTTTCAAATTAATGACTTCCGCTTGCGGAAGGTTTGAGTCCCGCCCAACTTTGTAACAGAGGGGACTGGCGAACCCGAAGGGCGTCCACCGTAATCCAAAGGATTTGCTTTTATGCTCGAAACTTCGGAGGGTTTCCCCCGCCCTTGCAAAGTGGCGCGGGTTGGGGGGATCTAATTTGTTGCAGCCTCATATTAAATTGGTATTAATATATTGTTGAGATTGTACCTGCGTTAAGCAAGTAAGATATCTCAATTTTAGTTAAGGTCTAGGTAGCCATGTAGAGGACTGTATAAACCGAGCATTATTACCTGTTAAATTAACATTGTAAACCCAAGCTGCATCAGATACTCGAGGAGAATTAACTGGTGGTTTCCCTCCAATCGCTGTGACTTGCCATCCTGCTTGAATTGAATTACCACAACTGATTTTTTGCTTGTCAAAATTTAAACAACCGTCAAAAAACGTAGGCTGTGCAAACTTGATGCTAATCATGTTTGGTGAAACTTTCGCGCGTTTTGCTGCATCTTTTTGTACTGTTTCTATTGCTGATTTAGGTAGACTTTGCATACCATCTGGTGAATCAACTACCATATAACTCCTAATTGCGTTTGTAGAATTTTCGTGGGATATGTAATAAAAATAACGATTACTTCCACTCACAACAATCATTTGCCAACCTGATTTGTCAGCATCTAAACAAGCTCCCATATCTGGTGGTGTTGGACCTGGACCTTTTCCTCGACACCAGTTCCAAGTTGTTGCTTTGATGCTTTCAACTCGCAAATTGGCAGTTATTATACCATCGCGACTTATAACATCTTGCAGTACTTGTATCGCTAACTCTCTGGGCATTTTTGCGGTATCTTGAGGTACAAATCCTTTAAGAGAATTTGGAAGATTTAAGGGTTTTCCGTTAAGTTGCAGTTGGAATGGTTTTTCACGTCCACTGGCAAGAATTCGCCATTCTACACTAGGTTGAGGTTTGCAAGCAGTTGTATTTCTAGGACAGGAAGCAGTAGTTCTAATGAGTTGAACTGCTGTAAGTTGAAGTTGATTAGTTTGTATAGCTAATTCTTTTGCTAAAGTCGAGCGAATCGTCTTATTTAAACTAGCACGAGCATCAAGAGTTATAAAACCGTTATCTGTCACATAGTAAACCCAGTTTTCGCTTTTACCGCTCATTGTGACACGCCAACCAAAACGCGGTACAGCTTTGCAAGTTTGAGCTTGCGAACCAGAAGTTGGTAAACAATCTTGCCAAGTAGCTCGTTCTGCTTTAGTCAGTTTGATTTGTTTTGCTTCAACTCCTAATAGCTGTGCCATATTCTCTTGCACAATCCCTTGATATTTAAAGGAGTTTTTTATTCGTGTGGTGGCATTAGCAGGTGATCTTGATGTTATGGGGTGTAAGGTTAAGCTGCTAACTACTCCCAAAAAAGCTGATATAATTATTTTTCTTTTCTGCATGTTGGCTATCTTAAATTTTTATTAAGAGTTGGTCTATTCAAGATATATTACAAATGACCAATCGTATGACTTTGAATTTATACATTATGTTCCTAAATGTAGAGACAAGTAAATATTTATGTTTTATTGTAGAAAATATTGCATCTAAATTTGAGCGATATGATTTAGCAACGCTATATATCTAGAGTCAACATAAGTTATTTTTATTGATTATTTAGGAACTAAAAGAATAAAAAACAGTCAATTGACACAAAATGCTTGACTTATTCATCATGAAAAATAAGCTATTTGTTTACTTTTCACTCACAACTATTTTCTTTTCTGGATGGGTTACACTTAATCAAGTTTCAGCCCAACTTCCGGTCAATAGAAGTTCAGATAACATGAATAATCCCAGATATGAAAGCCAAACTAGAGAAGATAAATTAATACTGCAAATAGCAGATTTAGAAGTAAAACATGTATTATTATCTTCAAGATATCTATTGAATTCACCAGAAGTTGAAAGCGTTAATCAACAATTGCAAAACTTACGGAAACAACTGGTGCAGGTACAGCCTAATAAGACAATGCAACTAAATACTGCTATTGCAAAGGCGATCAAAACGAAAATTGCCGAATTAGAAGTAGAGCGGGGAATTAAAGGTGCATATTATATCATTCAAAGTCCTGTTATACAAACTATTGAAAATGATATAAAAAGCTTGCGAAAACGCTTTGCACAAATTCAACCTCGAAACTCTCAAGCTGTAATTAATTCTGCTGCATCACAATCAATTAAAATAAAAATTGCCGAATTAAAGGCAGAAAACGCGCGATTGAGAAATATCTACACTTCCACAAACGTAAATATATTAACGATCAATGAGCAAATTCTTCAATTAGAAAAACGTCTTGCGATGCTCACTACTACGTTTGGAAGCATAACAAAATAAAGTTTTTCCGGGAGTAAGCGCATCTAAGCTGCTGATTTTTGTATAAATACTTCAGCAACTCTATCGAGTTCTAAGTCTGAAAAATAATCAACAGTCCAGTTGCTAACTCGTTGAAGCATGTGGAATGGGTACGTATTAGCAATTCCCACTACTTGCATTCCTGCACTTTTAGCAGCTTGGATACCAGCAGGAGTATCTTCGATAACTAAACATTCGTTTGCTTTAAGATTTAAATCAGGGTATTCTTGATTCAAACGTTCTACTGCTAAGAGATATCCAAACGGGTCAGGTTTGCTGGTTGTAATATCGTCGCCTGCTACTATAACTGAAAAATATTCTTTTAACTTACCCCGTTCGAGTACTATCTCAACTTCGTTACGAACGGCGCCTGTAACTAACGCTAATTTTAAACCTTTTGAGCGTATTTGGAAAATTATGTCATCTATCCCAGGATATAATGGCAATTTTTCCAGTTTATCGAGTTCCTTTAAGTATAAAACTGCTTTGTTCTGTATTATTTTATTCAATGAATCTTCAGTGAGGATTCGACCGCGATTATTTAGTAGCTCTCGTAAACAAACACGGTCACTGCGTCCTAAACAAACTTGCTCAAATTCACCCTTTCTTAGATTTGTGACGTTTTCACCAATGAGTATCTCTTCGACGAGTCGCTTATGAATTGGCTCGTCGTTTATTATTACGCCATTAAAGTCAAATAGAACCGCTTTTAAACTCACTGTATTTTGAGTGTTAAGTGTAGAGACACGATTTATCGTGTCTGTGCTGAGTGAAATAGTACAGCAATGAGGCACCTTTTGTCATTTGTTATTTATGACAAGAAACCGGGTTTCCTTTGGTTTCTGTTGAAGATTGTTGTGCTTAGTGATGGGGAAACCCGGTTTCTGGGACTTTACGCGGGTGAGGGAAAGCCTTGTAATTCAGTGTTATCACTAACGGATGCTGTATAGGTTCGCACGTTTTGATTTGCGGCAACTTCTCCGTTGACTATGGGTTTTACACCACTTGTAACTTGATGTATCAGCAAAATATCTTGCGTTTGCACTGCTTCAAAACCAGCAGCACCCATCCAAGCATCAACGCTACCTGCGCTGAAGTCTCGAATATATGGTTCTTCAAAGACGTTATGCAAAAATTCTAACTGGCGGATTGTCTTTTGATTACCGTCTAAAACTAGTACTTGCCCTCCTACAGTTAGCAAGCGGAAGCATTCACGTAAAATTCCTACTGTTACCGCAGGTGGTGTTTCATGAAATAGTAGTGATGCTGTAATTAAATCAAACGATGCATCTGGGAAACCTGTTTTTTCAGCATCTCCGTGGCGCCAGTTTATATTTAGTCCGGCTTCCGCCGCTTTGTGTTGTGACCTCACCAACATATACGGTGATAAGTCTAAACCAATTACTTCTGCTTCTGGGTATGCGCGCTTCAACATTATGGTACCCGTACCCGTTCCACAACCTATATCAAGAATCCGTCGTGGTTGAACACATACTGCGTCTATTAAAGTTTGACGAACCCATGTTTCATTCGGTGGTACTACATACTGTGTTATTGGGTCGTAGGTAACTGCGGCGCCTGAAGTGAGGTAACCACCCTTGATTCCGTGAAAGTTTTGGCTACTGTAGTATGTAGGGGTAATTACATCTGGGCGCCGGATGTAGCTGCATTCCTTTTCCCAGTCAACACTATCGTTATATTCACGTAACGCTTTCTCGTCTATAAAAAGCCTGAATACAGGTGATAAAAACTTTTCCCAGATTGTATCTTGACGTGTTGTCATAGGGTTTTAGGTTTCCTGCACTGCTGTGTAGACAATTAGTTCTTTTACAAATTGTAACGGATGTCTCTAAATTCTGCTTTGTGTTGCTTGTTGACGTTTTTGTATTACATGTACTACATTAAGATAACACCTTAAAAGGTGTGGCTATACGAACAAAGCCTGCCGGGAGCAGGCTAAATATATAGATAAAAATAAAAATATCTAAAATTGAAAATCTATGGCTTACGAAAAATTAGAACTTTCTACACCTACACCTGTTTTATCTTGGGCTGGTCATCCTTTAGGGAAGGATGAATCTAAGATGGCGCAAAATGTGGCTTCGCTGCCGTTTGTTTTTAAACATGTGGCGTTAATGCCTGATGTTCATTTGGGTAAAGGCGCCTTAGTTGGCTCGGTAGTTGCTACGAAGGAAGCTATAATTCCTGCTGCTGTGGGCGTTGATGTGGGTTGCGGTATGGCTGCAATTAAGATGCCATTTAAGGGTAATAAGCTTGAAGGTAAACTTAAAAAGATTCGTCTTGATATTGAAGCTGCTATTCCTACAGGTTTCAACGAAAACAAAGACGTTGAAAAAGCTGTTGTTAATTGGCAACACTGGCGCCAGTTTCATGATTTGCATCCAGGTGTACAAGACTTGGAAACTAAAGCAATGCGTCAGTTAGGTACGCTTGGTGGTGGTAATCATTTTATCGAGGTTTGTATTGATACAGATAACCAAGTTTGGCTAATGCTACATTCTGGTTCACGTAATATTGGTAATAAGCTAGCTAGCTGTCATATTAATACAGCTAAAGACTTAGCAAAATTGGCTCTTATTAATTTGCCTGACCCTGACTTAGCTTACTTTATTGCTGGGACACCTGAATTTGAAGCTTACTGGCGAGATTTACAATGGGCACAAGAATATGCCAAAATGAACCGCGATGTGATGATGGCACGCTTTAAGCGAATTATTGAGAAGCATTTGACGGGTGGTAAAGTTACAAAACCTTTACTTGAAGTAAATTGTCACCACAACTACGCTGAAAAAGAAGTGCATTTTGGTGAAGAAGTTATAGTAACTCGTAAAGGCGCCGTGCGCGCACAACAAGATGATTTCGGTATTATTCCTGGTTCAATGGGAGCAAAATCTTACATTGTTAAAGGTAAAGGTTGTACTGAAAGCTTTTGCTCGTGCAGCCACGGAGCAGGGCGTCTACTATCTCGAAACAAAGCTAAAAACGTTTATACACTCGATGATTTAATTAAACAAACTGAGGGTGTAGAATGTCGTAAAGATGAAGATGTTTTAGATGAAATTCCCGGCGCCTATAAGCCAATAGAGCAAGTAATGAATCAACAAACAGACCTTGTAGAAGTAGTTGCCACTTTGAAGCAAGTTGTATGTGTAAAAGGGTAGCTTCAATAAATAAGATTTAATAGAATTAATCCCCTCTTAATAAGGGGGGATTTTATTTGTATCGATATGACCAAAAATATGAGAGAATCATGTGGGTCAAAACTAACAACCGTCTAGTTCCGACTTGCAATAAGTATAAATGCTCAGAACAATTTAAAAAATGTCTGAAAATCGGCTATCTACAAGTATTGTAGGTTTGGATGAAGTTTTAGAGGGTGGTTTCATTGCTAATCGCGCTTATCTATTGCGTGGTGGACCAGGTACAGGTAAGACCACATTAGGGTTACATTTTCTTACTGCAGGTGCCGCTCAAGGAGAACGAACGCTGTTAATTACACTAGCGGAACCAGCGGAACAGATATTTGAAAATGCTCAAAACTTAGGTTTCGATACAGATAGTGTCACCTTTCTCGACCTTAGCCCAACTTCAAACTTTTTTTCCGAGATACAAACCTATGATATATTCTCTCCAGCAGAAGTAGAGCGAGAACCGACGACGCAAAGAATTGTTGAGCAGGTACAGACCCTTAAACCTCAACGTGTTTTTCTTGACTCAATGACGCAATTACGCTATCTCGTTAGTGATGCGTTTTTGTTTCGCAAGCAAGCACTATCGTTTCTACGTTTTCTGATCGAACAAGGCGCCACGGTATTATTCACTTCCGAAAGCAGTGAAGAGGCGCCTGACGAAGATTTACAATTTATAAGCGATGGAGTCATTAATCTCAGCTTCTCTAACCAAGAACGAACACTGTGCGTTAGCAAGTTTCGTGGTTCTAACTTTCAAAACGGTTTACACTCAATGCGCTTGACTCAAACCGGAATGCAAGTCTTTAAGCATTTGGTTCCTGAAAAATACCGACAAGAGTTTGTTAAAGAGACAATTTCTTCAGGGGTGGTAGAAATCGATGAATTACTGCACGGTGGATTAGAGCGCGGGACTATAACTATAATTACAGGTCCTAGTGGTGTAGGTAAAACAACGCTAGGACTTCAGTTTATGAAAGAAGCAGCAGGGCGAGGTGAACGTTCGGTTGTTTACACATTTGAAGAGTGGAGAGAAACGCTATTACATCGATGTGAATCAATTAATATTCCCGTTCGCATTATGATGCAGCGTGGTACACTTTCGATTGTTCAGGTGGAACCGTTACACTATACTCCTGATGAACTAGCAAATTTGGTTCGTCATGAAGTGGAGCTACACGAAACAAAGATTGTAATGATTGATAGTATCTCTGGTTATCGTTTGTCATTACGGGGTAATGATTTAGTTACCCATATCCACGCACTATGTAAGTATTTACAAAATATGGGTGTTGCAGTATTATTAATCAACGAAGTAGAAAGCATAGCAGGTGAATTTAAAGTAACGGAAAATAATATTAGTTATTTAGCTGACAATATTTTATTTTTACGCTATGTCGAAATTAAAGGGGAAATGCGACGCGTCATTGGAGTACTAAAAAAACGGTTAACTAACTTTGAGAAAACTTTGCGCGAGTTTGAGATTAGCCGCTACGGGATTAAAGTTGGCAAGCCGCTTACGAATTTACGTGGTATTCTCAAAGGTGTACCCGATATTTTAGATTCGTCCGATTTGAAATAATTATTTATTTTTTGTGCAGATAGCTGGTAAAAATGCTTATATGAGTCGCATTCTACTTTTATTAGAGCATACAGAGAATCGGCGCCTGCTATCTGAATGGTTAGAGCGTTACCACGAGGTAATAATTGGAGATGCGATTGTACTGACACGACATGCAGTTCCTTTGCTTGATGATAAATTTGACCTATGTATAATGGATGGTGTTGCTTTGAACCATCTATGGGAATGGGTACGGGCAAGAAAACAAGCAGAATCCCCTGTTTTTCTTCCCTTTCTTCTATGTACAATGTGTTCTGATGTAAAATTACTTACCCGTGACTTATGGCAAAGCATTGACGAATTAATTACTAAACCAGTTGAAAAGCGAGAATTACACGCACGTGTAGAAATGCTGTTACGCTCGCGTCAACTTTCCTTAGAGCTTAGTGCTACTAATATAAAACTACAGCAGGAAATCATCGAACGTGAACAAGCTTTATCACAGTTGCGTCAAAGTGAACTGCGTTTTCGACGTATTGTTCAATCGAGCATTGTTGGTATTGTCATTGCAGATTTTAATGGTAATATTTACGAAGCAAACGATACTTTTTTGCAAATAATTGGTTATACACGACAAGACTTAGAAGCTGGCAAAATTAGTTGGATTGATATAACACCAAGCGAGTATTTGCCACTCGATGAACGGGCGATTGAGCAAATCAAAGCAACGGGTGATTATACCGTGTATGAAAAAGAGTATATTCGTAAAGACGGCAGTCGCGTTCCAGTATTAATTGGTTCTATACAAATTGAACCAGAACAGCCAAAGACTATTGCTTTTATCCTTGAAATTACAGAACGTAAAATTGCCGAACTCGAAACTAAAAAAGCTTTAGAACAAGAAAAAGAACTTAACAATCTCAAATCTCGCTTTGTTTCAATGGTCAGCCACGAGTTTCGTAATCCTCTTAATATTATACAGGGTTACACTGCTTTACTCGAAAAACAAGGCGCCGGATGGTCACAAGAAAAACAAGCAGAAGTATTACAAAAGATAAGAAAATCCGTTAATAATGTAGTTGGTTTATTAGATGATGTGTTAGTAATTAGTAAAGGAGAAATTACCAGCCAAGCATTCAATCCAACTACAATAAATCTGAAGCAATTTTGTCAAAACTTAGTTGCCGAAATGCAATTGGTCGCTAACCCCAAACACCAAATTTGCTTACTGGCGCCAGAACAAGAAATTGAAGTTAATTTAGATGAAAAAGCGTTACAACAAATGTTGACTAATTTATTGTCAAACGCCATAAAATACTCACCGCAAGGAGGAGATATTTTATTTGAACTCACTTATCAAGATAAAGCAATAACATTTAAAATTGAAGATAAAGGCATCGGTATTTCTACAGAAGACCAGCAAAACTTATTTGAATCATTCTATAGAGCCAAAAATGTTGGCAATATTCCCGGTACAGGGTTAGGATTAGCGATTGTTAAACAAGCAGTAGAATTACATCAAGGTGAAATAAACGTAACAAGTAATCTTGGTACAGGTACAACATTTGCAATCACAATTCCCGTTGATTCACAAATGTAGAGACGCGTTCACGCAGTGTCCCGCAGGGAATATATCGCGTCTTATCCCTCCCAAATTTGTAGTTGCCTAGATGCTGCAACAAAGCAGTTAATAACCTTTGGTGGATAAATAAAATGGTCGTAAGCAAGTGCCATCAGTCTTGCTGCTTCACAATAAGGTACTGTTCCAATTCCTGTTCCTAAACCAGGACAAACTACGGTGTTGATTGGATGATTGGAATTCTTGTTATGTTGTCGAATTGCTAATAGCATTGCCCACATTGCTATATATGGTACATCAGTATTTTTAATAATCATTGGCACCCGCATTGTAGGAGTATGTGCCAAAAAAGGATGCTTTGGATGTCCAGTTTCAATAATAAATGATGTACCAACTGGTTGTTCACCTAGGTAATCTTCAAGTATTCGCTCTTGTACTCTATTTTCTAGAGAAAGACCAAAGAACTTGATAATTGCTGCATCCATACCACCGTCCATCATACCAAACGAGTTGGCAGGACTTACTAAGCAATCAAATTCTGTTAGCTGCTCAAAGTAACTATTAACTATTTCAACATTAGGGAAGTAAGCAAAGTATTCTTGGAACGCAGTATATAGCGAGTAGTCAGGCGCCACGAGTATTAATTTCATATCTACGATTGTAGCTTGACATAAGCGCATGTGCCTGCACAAAAGAGGGGCGGGTTTACTATATCGTAGTCAAGATTGATTTTGGGTTAACCCGCCCTTACGATACCCGCTCTTACGATATCCGCCCTACCATACCTGCGTTTACGATATCTACCAGGGTTTGCCGTAACCAAGCATGTCCTGAGTCTTTCCTAGGCACCTTTTTGCAAAACAAACGAATCAAAACTTCATCCATAACCCGCCATACCAGATATTCCTGCATACTGTTGCGACGAATAAGCCTGTATTATAAATGATTACAAATTGTTTCAAAACGTGCGTAAATATGCTCTAGGCAGAGGCAATGTTCATCCATCTCTCTTAGGGTAATAAACAATAAAAGCCTCCACTAACAAAACTCTTATGGGTATGCAAAGCAATCTACCAAATATTCCGACTACGACCTCTAATACATCTGAAGTTAAACAAGCGGTAACAAAAGCAACAACCGATGTAGCTTCAGAAATGCAACCAGAGAAAACTGTAGTAGACAAGTTGCCACCAAAGCCAGATTATCCCCGCTATCGAGTTCGACCAGAACACCCAATTATTTTAGCTGCTCTTGACCCAAACGAGTGTGAGGGTTACGAAAAAAAGAAGCATGTTGAAGAGGAACTTGAATACCAACGTCAGCGCATTCAAAATTTACAAGAACGTTTGTATGCAGAACATCAGCGTAGTTTACTGATTGTGCTGCAAGCAATGGACACAGGTGGCAAAGATGGTACAATCAAACACGTTTTTGGCGGACTTAATCCTCAAGGTTGCCAGGTGTGGTCTTTCAAAAAGCCTAGTGAAGACGAGTCAAGTCATGATTTTTTGTGGCGTTATCATCAACGGGCGCCACAGCGGGGTATGATTTCTATTTTCAACCGCTCCCACTATGAAGATGTACTAGTAGTGCGGGTGAAAGAGTTAGTACCCAAAGAAGTTTGGCAAGAGCGCTATCACTTAATTAATGAGTTCGAGCATATGCTCACTCTCAATAACATTAGAGTAATTAAGTTTTTTCTCCACATTTCCAAAGATGAACAAAAACGGCGCCTAGAAAGTCGGTTGGAAGACCCAACTAAGCATTGGAAATTTTCGAGCAATGATATAAAAGAGCGTAAATATTGGGATGATTACCAAACAGCGTTTGAGGATGCAATTAATAATTGCTCAACAGCTTATGCTCCGTGGTATGTAGTGCCAGCAAACAAAAAGTGGTATCGCAACTTAGTAGTTGCCCGTACTATCGCTGATACACTTGAATCAATGAACCCCCAATTCCCTCCAGCAGAAGTAGGTCTAGAAAGTATTGTGATTGATTGATTAAGTTTGAACTTCTAAAACCTTGTAGAGATGAAACATGTTTCGTCTCTACGTGTATTTAATGTCTATACGGATAATATTTTATTGCTCCAAGCATTACTAATAAAAACAACAATTTTAAAACTTAAATTTCATTTGGGAACAATTTGTTCCCATTAGATTATCCATTACCTGGGACATTTATGTAGGAATGCGTTTGCGACATCAACTTACTTTCAAAACCTTCTCTTTCAACCACGAGTCTACAAGCATATCAACTGAGACCTGCTGCTCAGAGGCAATCTCTAATAGCTTGTTCATCAAATATTTATCAACTGAAATCAAATAGTGGTTGTGCTTGATATTAACATCGAAATGTACTTCTGGCATATCTTCCTCATACTCGCCCATGTCATGAGTATCAAAAAAATCTACCAGTTCTTCTGTAGAATTAAACTTAGGCAACTTGTTAGATTTATTTTCTTCCATATAGTTTGGGGAACCCCTGCAACGCAGTGGCTCCTCTGCGCTTCTATGGTAAAAAAATAATTACTACTCTAACATAGAGAAATTTTGAAGCATATCCATGTCAAAACTAGAACAAATAAAAGAATACAAACAGCAACTACTCGCTGACTTTAATTCTCGTACCAATTATGACAACGGTAGATTTTATATACCAATTGCCCAGCGATTAATAGAAGTGGCAAACCTGCAAAGCGCGCGCAAAATATTAGACGTTGCCACAGGTACAGGAATAGTAGCATTAGCAGCAGCAGAAAAAGTAGGCGCCCAATCCAAAGTAATTGGTATAGATATTTCTGCGGGGATGCTAAGTAACGCTAGAGAAAAACTAGCTGTTTCTGGTTTACAAAATGTAGAATTTATCGAAGCTGATGCCGAATTAATAGACTTTGAGCAAAACAGTTTTGATGTAATATTATGCTCTCTAGCAATTTGTTATCTAACTGATATCCAAAAAGCTTTATATAAATGGCATAGTTTTCTCAAACCAGGTGGAAAACTTGTATTTAACGCTTGGACAGAAAACGCATTTACAACAAGTGTTTTATTTCGAGAAGTCGCAGCTAGATATGGTATTATTGTGACTAATCCAAATGCACCGCTAGGTACATCGCAAAAATGCCAGCAATTATTGTCAGCAGCAGGTTTTGAAAATAAAAATATTATAATTCAACAAGATCAGTTTGGCTGGTATTTCACACCTAATGTAGACAGTGCAGAACAAATATGGGAAGTTAACGCTAAAAATGTATTTGGCTACCAAGTTCAACAACTGGCACCCGAAAAACTGCAAGAATGTTTTGCAGAATATATAAAAGAAGTCCAAGCGTTACCAGTTACTGAAAAAGGCGCCTGGTGTGATGCATCAATATTTTTTGTTACAGCAGCAAAAATATAATAATGTAGAGACGTTACATGTAACGTCTCTACAATATATCTATTGGTCAATATCTATTGGTAATAAAGCTTAGTTGTTAATATAAGATTAGAGTAATTATACCTATGGTTATAGCTTTATGAGACCGCAACGCATTGAACCTCAACCTGGACAAGAGTCAGTATGGGACTATCCACGTCCACCACGTTTGGAAGATGTCAGCAAGCACATTCAGATTATTTTTAATGCTGAAACAATCGCTGATACCCACAGTGCAAAGCGAGTATTAGAAACAAGTCATCCTCCAGTTTACTATATTCCACCTGCCGATATTAAAATGGAATATCTCATAAAAATGCCTCAATCTAGTTTTTGCGAGTGGAAAGGGGCAGCAGGATATTACACACTGCGCGTAGGTGATAAAGAATTGCAAAACGTTGCTTGGTTCTATCCTAACCCCACACCTCAATTTGAATCTATGAAAGATTATGTGGCGTTTTATGCACATCCAATGGATGCATGTTATGTAGATGGTGAAAAAGTGGCGCCGCAACCAGGAAATTTTTATGGTGGTTGGATAACCAAAGATATCGTTGGGCCATTTAAAGGAATTCCCGGCAGTTGGGGATGGTAAAATTAACTATCTTTTGGGATGGGCATCCTTGCCCGTCCTTACACATCTATACAGGCGGTTCGGGATGCCCGCTCCACAAGAATTTATCTACAAGAATGAATTATTTTTGCCATCCTAATTTAGTTGGTTGTTCATATACCTTTTTTAGGGTGTTCACATCTCTAGCTGAAATTAATGGTGGGTTACGTACCTGTGAAAAGTATAAAGCGTCGCTTTGTAGTGGGCTATGTCCCCAAATACCTAATGCGTGCCCAAGTTCGTGCCGTGCGGCAGCAGTAAGGTATTTACCCATTTGACTCGGACTCAATAAAATACTAAATCTATGGTATAAAATATTATTTTTTGTATACAAATTATATGTTGTTTGTGCTGAACGCGCACGCGGTGGGTTTCCTTGAAGTGGAGGCGCCTTTCTTAAAATTGTAATATCGGCTGACTCTGATTGCTCAACTATCTGTAATGGTAAATAAGCATTCCATTCTTGAACAGTCGATGATACAGTTTTTACCCATGTATCTGCTTGATTCTTATTAAGATTTTTTGGCGTTTCGATATAAACTTTAACAGGAAAATTTGACCAGACTAAGTATCCTACTTCTGTTGGTTTCACTGCATCAAAATAATCACCACTGTTTCTCACGTCTTGCCAACGCATGAGTGTTGACGGTAGAGGATGTGTAAGTGTTGAAGGTGTTTGCCCAACAACAATAAACTGCGAGTTAATTAGAACTAGCAGCCAAGTGGTTAATAATATTCCTAAAAATATAAATATGCGGGTTGGGATATTGGGTCTAGGGTTACGGTTATAGTATTTTTGTTCCGTTCCCATTCCCCTATCCTCCCTATAATGTTTTACTAATTATTTAGGCAACCAACCAGCGCTTAACACAACTGTCAAGCCCATAAATATAGCAGTTAATGCCCAAGTCACTCGGTTAAGAGTACTTTCAGCGCTTTTGGCACTGCTAAATAATTGAGCTTGTCCACCAATGGCGCCAATACCATCACCTTTGGGACTATGAAGTAGTACCAGAATAATTAAGCCAACAGCAGAGAATGTCCAGATTCCTTGAACAATATTAGTGACGGTCATGATCAAAATTACATAAAAAGGTTAATAGTTAATAGTCTGTAAGGTGGGCAATGCCCACCCTACGCGCCTTATAACTCTCTATTATTCTACATTCCCACTTGTGCGGGTGTGCGGTTGTTTCGCACTTCGTAGTCAGCAGATACTACTAGGGATTTCCCGGTCATTTCTGCTGGTTGGGGAATTTGCAAAATCTCTAAAATTGTTGGCGCAATGTCCGCTAGCTTACCATCTGAGCGTAAGTTAACATCTGTACCGTGTCCAGGAATTTTTGCTCCTTCGCCTTCGACTAGTATCAGGGGTACTGGGTTTGTAGTGTGGGCAGTCCAAGGATTACCCGAATCGTCTAACATATGTTCTGCGTTGCCGTGGTCGGCTGTAATAATTGCCGTGCCACCTGCTTTTATTACACCCTCTAGCAGGTGCCCCACACAACGGTCTACTGTTTCAATAGCTTGCACTGTGGCTGGAATTTGACCCGTATGACCTACCATATCTGGGTTGGCATAATTTATTACCACTAGTGAATAAATTTGCTTCCCTATAGCAGAAGTCGCTACATCGGTGAGGGCTTCGGCGGACATTTTAGGCGCCTGGTCATAAGTTGCCACCATTGGACTCGATACGAGTTCACGGTCTTCACCTGGGTAGGGGTCTTCCAAACCACCGTTGAAGAAATAAGTTACATGGGCGTATTTTTCAGTTTCGGAAGTGCGGAACTGTTTTAAACCCCGGTTTGATATTACTTCCCCCAAAATGTTACTAAGATTTTGTGGCTCAAATGCAACACTAACTGGTAGTTCAGGGTCGTATTGAGTAAAAGTAACAAAAGACAGTGGCGCAATTAACTGTCTCTCAAAACTATTAAAATTAGGACTCACCAAAGCATGAGTTAGCTGCCGCGCGCGGTCAGGGCGGAAGTTATAAAATATAACACCATCGCCAGCTTCAATTGCTCCAGGTGCTAACCGCACGGGAACAATAAACTCGTCGGTTATGTCGGCAGCATAACAAGCTTTGACAGTTTCCATTGCCGAGAGTCCATTACCCTCACCATCAATAGTCATCACATCGTAGGCAAGTTTGACTCTATCCCAACGACGATCTCTATCCATTGCGTAGTAACGACCGCTAACTGTCGCTATTTTACCAACGCCGATACGGTCTATATAATTTTGAATCAGTCCTACTGCTTCTACACTCTCTTTAGGTGCAGTATCACGACCATCAGTGATAGCGTGAATACAGACTTGGGAAATACCTTGTGCTTTAGCTAAGTCAAGTAGTCCAAACAGGTGGCTAATGTGGGAGTGTACACCTCCCTCAGAACAAAGCCCGACCATATGCAGTTTGCCGTTTCGACTCAGGACTTCCTGACAAATCTTTATTAACGCTGGATTTTTATTAATGGAACCGTCTTCTACCGCATCTGAAATGCGTACTAACTCTTGCGGTACCACTCGACCAGCGCCAATATTCAAATGACCAACTTCTGAGTTACCCATTTGACCTTCTGGCAAACCGACGGCTTTTCCTGACGTGCGAATGAGCGTGTGCGGATATGCCGACCATAGGCTATTCATGACTGGAGTCTTAGCCTGTGCAATTGCATTTCCTTTCGTCTCCTCGCAGTAGCCCCATCCGTCTAAAATGACTAGCACCACGGGAGCAACAGGTGCCTTGGTCATAATAAAACTGCCCTTTACTTTTTGTAATATCCGAATAATACCACTGCTACCCCTGTTAGCAAGTGAATTTCTGCTTATTAGCTTCTCTTATTATAAATATCTGTTTTTTTAGACATTTCTTAATTATTCAACACTTACAGACATATTTACGATCTTTCAATACTGTCACTAGATAGATGCAATTTATTTATATCTTGCTTGACTGTATCGGCGCCAACTCTTAAGTAATAATCTCGACATTTTTAAATTATATTTTCTAATGCAATTTACTGTAACCAATTAGTAATTTCAAATTAGTTTTTTATTTATTTGCACTAATTGCAATAAATTCTCATTTATCAATAATGATTATAATTCTAATGCAAGCTGTATTTAAAAAGGGCGGGCAAGGATGCCCACCCCACAAGATTGTGATTCCACAAACAATTTCTACTTTTTCTTTGCGGTAGATTTAGCGCTTTTAGCAGCTTTCTTCGCAGCTTTTTCTTTCTCGATATCAGCCAGACGTGCGGCTTCTTTTTCTTCTTCAAGCTTGCTGAGATAGTAATGGTAATCACCCAAATAAACACGAAACTCACCATCGCGAATTTCGACGATTTTATTTGCTATCTGCGAAACAAAATAACGGTCGTGTGATACAACAATTACGCTACCATCATAATTTTGCAGCGCATCTTCGAGCATTTCCTTGGCAGGAATGTCTAAATGGTTTGTCGGCTCATCTAGAATTAATAAATTCGCTGGACGTAGGAGCATCTTAGCTAATGCCAAGCGTGCCTTTTCACCACCGCTTAATGCTGAGACATTTTTAAATACAGTGTCACCACTAAACAAAAATCGTCCTAAAATTGTCCGAACTTCTTCGTTTGTCCAGGTAGGCACTTCGTCATGGATAGTTTCCATAACGCTTTTACTTAAATCAAGTGCTTCTGCTTGGTTCTGTTCAAAGTAACCTGGAAGAACATTATGGTCGCCTAGTTTTACAATACCTTCACTCGGCGCCTCCATTCCCATAATCAAACGTAGCAATGTAGACTTACCTGCACCATTCGGAGCTACGAAGGCAATTCTATCACCGCGCTCGACTATTAAACTGGCGCCTAAGAACAGAATTTTGTCGTCATATGTATGTGTCAACTCATCAATAATTACAACTTCGCGTCCGCTACGAGGTGCAGGAGGAAACTGGAAGTGTAAAGTACGTACTGAACTTGTAGGCGCCTCAATACGTTCAATTTTATCAAGCAATTTTTCTCGGCTTTTCGCTTGAGTACTACGAGTCGCACTAGCACGGAATTTTTCTACAAACGCTTGTTGCTTTTCGAGTTCTTTTTGCTGACGTTCAAAAGCACTAAGCTGCGCTGACTGATTTTCAGCTTTTTGTTGTAGGTACGAAGAATAATTACCTAAATAAGTAGAAGAAACACCACGTTCAGTTTCGACTATTTGAGTACACAAACGGTCAAGAAACTCCCGGTCATGCGATACAATCACCATCGGGGTAGTAAGTTTCTTGAGATAACCTTCTAACCACTCGATAGTTTCCAAATCTAAGTGGTTCGTAGGTTCGTCCAGCAGTAACAAATCAGGTTCTTGCAGTAAAATCTTACCTAAACCCATTCGCATTTGCCAGCCACCACTGAAAGCACTTACTAAACGCTCCCCATCTTCGATTTGAAAACCCATTTCTGGTAAAATCTTACCGATGCGCGCATCCAACCCGTAACCATCGAGTGCTTCAAACTGACGCTGTAACTTGTCTAATTTATTAATTAATTTATCGAGTTCTTCGGGTGTGGCACTTTCCATCTCGCGCGTTACTTGTGCCAACGCCAACTGTACTTCGTTTGCTTCCTTAAATACCGTCCAAAATTCTTCGTTAACAGTGTGTGATGGGTCTACCTCAAACTCTTGGTTGAGGTAAGCTATATGTAAACTCGAAGGACGAACAATTTCACCCGAAGTCGGCTCGACTTCACCTGTGATAATCTTAAGCTGGGTGGACTTGCCGGCGCCGTTTACACCAACTAAACCAATTCTGTCGCCAGCTTTGACCTCCCAATTGACATCCTTGAGGACTTCACCAGTCGGGTAAATTTTACTGATATGTTCGAGTCGTAGCATCCAGTGTCTCCAAGGTAGGGAATGAGTAGGTACATGCGCGCGTAGCCGCATTGTGTCTAATCTTAACAAAAATTAATGCAATTGTAGAGACGTTATATGTAACGTCCCCACAAGATTTTGATATTTATTTCTACCACAGAGACACAGCGTATACAGACAAGAGGGTGACTTATATCTTGCACCATTATCAACAAGCCAAAAGAAACCGGGCTTCTATACGATTAATTAAGGTTTTTTAGCCAAATATTTTGCAAGAAGCCCGGTTTCTAGACCAGGTGCAAGATGTGAGGTGAGAGATTGTAGAGATAAGGCGCCTGTTAGGAGTCTGAACCGTCTTTTTGTACTACTTGTCTAACCAGTTCCACACTTATATCAAGGGCACTTCTATAAAATAAGTTGGTTTGTCTTTACCTCTTTTAGGTATAAAAACACCATCAATACGGAATGCTGTTTGCTTGACTTCGATTGATTTGAAGTTGTATGCACTGGCAGTAGTAGATGCATCTCCAATGAGTTCAAAGAAAGTTCCGGGAAATTCTTTGAACAAACGATAAAATATGCTGTCGGTCTTCACAAATTATCAATTATTTCAAATTAGATATATATGTATTACTAAACCGACAGTTTTGTACCTGCTTTTTTTAAATAGTTTCTTGACCGTCTCTGACTTTTAGTAATTCGTCTTTAGATTTTCCTAAAATGCGGGCGAGCGGTGCCATCAATGCGTCTTCAATTTTGTCACCTGCATAAATATTGTTTAACTCGACTGGTGAAACTTTAAAAGTATCGCAAAATTTAGCAAATTCTTTGTCCCCTAAATCTAATTGTTGCTGTCTTTCACGTAGAAATCCTGCAATTGCGAACGTACCGCATTTTGGACGCTCGCTGCTTTTTAGATATTTTTTGATTAGCTCTTTGACTTGACTTGTATCGCCGCCTGATTGCCTAATTAAATCGGTACAAGCTGTAGTCAATGCTTTTTTCAATAATTCGTCTTCATTTAACTGTTTGATTATCGTTTCTGAATATCCTTTTTTGAAAAATCCAGCTACGGCGCCTTTATAGTACACAGGCATGTAACTTTCGTGTACACCTAATTGCCAATCGGTAGATTCATTGCGATATTCGGACATGGCTGCACCTGTAAAACGTTAAGACTTTACCTGTTATAGCCTCTCTTACAAAAAATGCCCCCTTTGGCTCCTAAGTAACTGTTTATACTAAAAAACTTTCTTGACTCTAAGAAGCAAATTAACTCTCGTATGAAAACATAACTATATAGTCTACTCTATTATTCAGTATTTTGTCTTCCGCTCTTGTGGCTATACTTTATATAAAATGCGTCGATTCAAGTAGTTTAAAGAATCTACAAAAAGTATTAGTCTTTTTAGACGCTAAAAATCGTATTATATAACTAAATGCAGCGTTTTAAGTTCGTAAATCGCTTAATATCAAGCTATAAGTATTTTTACTTGGCTAGTACCGCACTATACTACTATATTTAGTACATGTAATATATAAACCTTGTATAGGCGCCTCGATTCGGTAGCGCTTCTGAAACGTGAGTTTGTATAAGTATGCAAAGGTAATGGTATTAAAAGTGTGGAAACTTGAATATATCTCCACAGTTACACGCAATATAAATTAATAGGATAAGACAATTGGAAGTACTTCTACGCTTGGACACCAAGATACGTAATTACATGCTGATTTTGTTCGCGGACGAATTTTTGCTCTATGTGTAGTGGGGTTTGACTTGGGTATTGCAATTGCTGGCCCGCTTGGAGGTTCGATTGCCGAACAAGTCAGTTATCATAATATGTTTGGTATTGCAGGCGCCTTAACTTTCTTAGCCATTATAATTTTTCTAACTCTATCAAACAAAACTCTAATAAACTCATTACGCTTTGCCTTTGGACGTAGTGATGATGACTTTGCTTATCAGGATGTTCAAAAGGCGCCTGTGTTTGATCCCCAAGAAAACTATCCAGTGCTATCTACCACTGGTATTGCAGCGGAGTAATTCGCAACGGATAGAGGTAGTTTAATGACGTAGGGTGCGTGAAAGGCATTAGGATTAAGCAACGTAACACAAGATTAAACTGCTTTCACGCACCTTACGATTGAATTGGTAAAGCGAGCTTGCATAATTTCTCTTCGCCAGCACCTATATGTTAATTAGGGGAGCAAAAAGTTTTTTAAATTTTTTCTCTGATTTTACACACTTTATTGCTGGTTAAGATATGATTAATAACGTTAGGCTAGATACTCCACTTGCTTCTACTTCCTTTGCGACCAGTTTGGAAATTACCAAATTTGTGGCTTTACTAAATATACACAAATCACTTCAACATAACTTATGGCAAAATACAGCTATTTTAGATGAGGCAAAGAAAGCTGCATATTTAATTGACGAAGATTCGGAAGCGCGCATCGAAGCATTTAAATATTTAGCGTCAGTTTTCGCACGTGCGGGACACCATCATGAAGCCAAAGAAGTTTTGAAGCAAGTTAAAGATTCTCCAGTTGTCAAGACGAAGGAACTAGGAGAATTAGCAAAAGCATTAGCCAGTGCGGGAACTGTGTATACAGAGGAAGCTTTTTTAGTCTTTAACGAGGCAACGAAAACCGCGCTTCAGATAAAACATCAACCTACACAGATAAAGGCACTTGAAGAACTAAAGCTGTTGTTTAATAATTTCAGCGAGTAACCCACTAGAAGCCATATTCAAATTTAATGTATAGTCAATATAATTAAAAGTCTCTTCCAAAGGTTTTAAAGTACTCTTCCAACCCAAACCATCAGTAATCCAAATAAATTTGTGATTTTGCGCCGTTAAAAAATCATACAAACCCTTATACTCACCTGCGGTGGCTTTCAACTTAGAACCACCTCCACCATAGAAATTGACTTCAATTAAATAAATCAACTCTTGATTATTAATTGCAAAATCAAATCTTCTGCTTGATTTATCTACTTCCACTACAATATCCCACTCAATCAAAATTTTCTCAGCAGTAGCTTGTTTAATATATGTAAAATTACTCGCATTACAAATCGGCTTTACTAATTCTTCAACTATCATTTCCATCGTATCCCCAGCACGATTTTTTCTACCGTTACTATCGAGTCCCACCTCTATTCCTAATACATAATCTGGAATACTCTTAATAGTACGGTTTTTAAATAGTTCCAGCACACCAGTTTCTCTGACAAACTCTACTGCGGCATCAATATTTTCTGGAAATAAAAGACTTTGACTGCTAAAATTAAACCCCTTATATTGAAAATGTCCTTCTGTAAAGCTAGTTAGAATTCTAAAATTTTTTGTTCGACAAGCTATTAAAATTGGAATTGCGCTGTAAATGCCTGGATAAGTTTGTAATAGTTCTCTAAACTCTTGCTCTATATTATTTTTTCCAATTAAATAATTTAGAGTATTCAAATGTATTTCAACGCTTTTAAAATTGGATAGGACTTTTTGCCAATTGACAAAATAGTCCCATATTGTGATAGAGTCAGTCAAAGTATTTTTCAAATGCTTAAATACATCTTTGGTAGCAGCGCTTCCCAAAAAATCATGAAATACCTGACTATTTTTCATACTTTGCTTGTTTATTATAAATAAGGTGCGTGACGCTACTAGTTTACTTGCTTCGTTGCTAGATTGTCATGGCGTCACGCACCCTACTAGTAATTCATAATTAAGAGTTCGTTAATTTGACCGCGTTTGGATGCGTTACAGTTAATTTTACGCGCAGCTTTTACTCGCTCAATTCTATAGGCATTATAGGCATGTTCAAAGAAGTTATCGTTCATATTTTCGTTTTTAGGGTCTGAATTACTCAATAACAGCTTGGCGCCGAAACCATCCAACTCAGCAAAAAAGTCCCTCAATCTTAACTGCTCACTATCATGCCATATATTTTGAGAATAACCAGTAAAATTAGCGGTACTGCTTATAGGTCGGTAAGGAGGGTCAAAATATACAAAAGTTTTATCATCAATAAAATCTTTGCACTTCGTAAAATCTCCCAACTCAATATGAGTTTTTTGCAGTACTAAAGAAATAGCCTTCAAATTATCCACATTACAAATTAAAGGCTTTTTATACTTGCCACAAGGAACATTAAACTCACCTTTGGAATTAACTCTAAACAAGCCATTAAAACAAGTACGGTTCAAAAAAATAATCTTAGCTGCACGCTCTACCCAATTACTACTAAATACATTAAAATCAATACTTCTTCGCTTTGAATTAAATAATTGCCGCACATGATAAAAATACTGGCTTTTTTCAATATCTGACATAGACCAATACTTAGATTGAATCTTTAATAAAGCATCAATCAATGCATACACATCAAGTTTAATAGTTTTATAGGCAAGTATCAATTCAGGATTAACATCATAAATAAAAAACTCATCAATGCTCGACTGATAACCCGAAGAAGCAAGATAGAAAAACATTGCCCCTCCTCCCACAAACGGCTCAACATACCTTTTGATTGAACCATTTAACAAGCCTTGCGGCAAATATCTACTTATTTGTTCTAGAAGCTGACCCTTCCCTCCTGCCCATTTCAAAAATGGTTTTGCTGGAGCCTGGTTTGCTGTATAAACATTGTAATTAGAAGGCGCCTCAAATACACCTCGCTTCGCCACACCTTTTTGCAAAGCTATATGAGTTCCTACTTTCACATCATAGTTGTTACGTACTATATAAGCCATTAATTTATGATGAATCTAGTTTAGTACTATAGTACTTTAAAAAAACGAAAAAAGAATACTTGTTCTACCTTACTCCAAAGAGCAAAATTGCAAAACAAAACAGTGTAATATCTTACTCGTTTTTACCACTAGCCAGCGCAAATTCAGGCAATATAGATACCTTATTGTCAAAAAAATAACTCCCTGTAATTAGTAGGTTGGGTGGAGCGTAAGCGTAACCCAACATAAAGCCTTAAAATCCGTAAGGCGCCGACTCAACTAGCTTTAATCTCCGAACCCGACAACTCAATCGAAGAAGCAAGTCTATCCATAACAACACGACCAATAACCGCCACATCAGACAATGGCATCACCTTAATTTGCTTAACAATCTGATTCAAATCTGAAGAATTAAATTGCGGCTTAATCCCCAAATAATTTAAAAGCTCCTCAATTGTGTAACCTGCTCTCTACTGCTGTAATATTTTTCTAACCGTACAGACGAGAAGATTTTAGCCTGGAAAACCTAAGCATTAAACTTGCATGTAAATAATTCCGGTGATTGTAAAGTACACAGCGATTATTTATACCGCTAACTAGCTTTTGGTTCCTCCAAAGATTCAACAGCCGCAGCCAAGCGACTGGCGCCTGCTTGAACAATCTGAGCAACTTGAGATAAAGGCATATGATTGATTTGCCTCAAAATCAAACTCAAATCAGAAGCTTCTTGTACAGGTTTGCCTTCCAAACAGCCAAGCAACTCTTCGAGTGTATAACCTGCTCTAAGTGCAATTTTTGCTAAATACTCTGTATCAGGCACATTCACGCCCTTTTCCCACAACTGTACAGCAGTCGCAGAAACACCCAAAAGTTTGCCAAAGGCTCTTTGACTCATAGAACCACGAGCTTGCTTAATGATTTCAATCAGTTTTTCCCTGCTTTCGATATTCACTGCTGTGGTTACTAAGAGAGCATTTACAAATTTAGTTTAGTAATCAATTACTAAAAGTTTCGTTGCATATTGACAACTTTCATTGGAAGATGTATTTTACAATGAAAGTTGTCAATGTATAACTACCAATGTAGTTTGCTGCTGGAATTATATAGATGGGGTGCATCATGCGTAAGCGAGTAAGGCAAAGTTACTATAAGGCTCCAAACAAAAAGGTTCAGAGCTTAATCGCCGCTAACAAAATTACACCACATGTTTGGCGCCTGAGCGAAGGTAATTTAATCGAAGCGCTCTACGCTCAAGGTTACAACGTAAAAAAAATCAAGAAAATCTCCTACCTCAAGCACCAAGTAAGCATTTCATACTGGGATACAAAAGGTGGGGTATGCAGTGGGTTTTTCAGCTATCGAATTTTTGCACGCTGGCAACAGGCCGTTGAAAGATTAGTTTACAACTGCGGAAGTATAAGACAGTTACAGCAATTGAGGAATGGCGCCTAAATTTTTATCTTATAGCAGTGTATGAAATGTTGGGTTCCACAAAGCCTCCACCCAACCTACATAAAATAATGGAACAGGCAGGGATGCCTGTTCCACAAGAGTAGCAATAACACAAGATTAGTTGTTGCCAGCATTGGCGGCTAGTTCGGCTAGTTGATCTTGTTGGTCTTGGGAAATACAAGATTGTATTACTGTTTCTAGGTCGCCTTCGAGAACTGGGGTTAAGGAGAAGTTTTGGTTGAGACGATGGTCGGTGACGCGGTTGTCTTTGTAGTTGTAGGTGCGGATTTTTTCGGAACGGGCGCCTGTTCCTACTTGCAGGCGCCTTGCTGAAGTGATGGCTGCTTGTTGTTCTTGCAGTTTCATTTCATACAATTTCGCGCGCAAGATTTGCATTGCTCGTTCTTTGTTTTGTAACTGGCTTCGTTCTTCTGTACAGAAGATTCTTATACCAGTTGGTTTGTGTAATAAGTCAGCGGCTGTTTCTACTTTGTTGACGTTTTGTCCACCTGCACCACCCGAACGCGCGGTTTTCATTTCGATGTCTTTGGGGTCAATGTGTACTTCTACATCATCGACTTCTGGCATTATTGCTACTGTCGCTGTTGATGTATGTACTCTTCCACCTGCTTCGGTGAGGGGGACGCGCTGGACTCTGTGTACTCCTGCCTCAAATTTTAATTGGCTATATACGTCGTCGCCTTTAATTTCTAGAATTACTTCTTTCCATCCACCCATGTCTCCTAATGATTCACTCATTAACGAAACTTTCCAACCTTGGGTTTGAGCATAACGAGTATACATCCGCATTAAGTCTCCAGCCCAAATACTGGCTTCGTCACCTCCAGTACCCGCACGAATTTCTAACATGATGTTTTTATCATCGTTAGGGTCGCGTGGTAGTAGTAGTAATTTTAAGCGGTTCTCTAAATACTCAATTTTTTCTTCGAGTTCTTTTACTTCCAGTCCTGCCATTTCTTGCATTTCTGGGTCACTCGCTGACTCTTTATATATTTGACGCGCTCCAACTAAGTCGTCGGTAGCTTGTTTCCAAGTTTCGTAGGTGTTTACTACTTCTTCTAAACCTGACCGTGCCTTGGCTATCTGTTGATACTCGTCTTGGTCTCTTGCGGTATCTGGGTCTCCTAGGCGCCGAGTCAACTCGTTAAAAGTTTGTTCGACAGATTTTAATTTCTCCAGCAAATATTGTTCAGCCATAATGCGTGCCTCACGCTCCTTCAAAAATAAGTTGATTAGCTCAATTGCAAAGAACACAAAATCGACCCGGCACTTCTCTGTGCGGGGTCGTTCAAAGCAAAGCTAACCAGCTACTTCTGGTCTTCTTCTTTAGCGGCGGCAGCTGATTGGTCGAACATACCGTACTTACGGAGGAAGCGCTCTACGCGACCTTCGGTGTCAATAATCTTTTGAGTTCCTGTGTAAAAGGGGTGGTTTCCAGACCAAACGTCTACGTGTAATTCGGGTTTGGTGGAGCCTACTGTCATTACAACTTTTCCGTTGCAATACACTTTCGCTTCTGGATACCACTCAGGGTGAATTCCTTCTTTTGCCATTTTCCTGTTGTGGTGAATCTATATAAATTATAACTCAGTTATGAGTTATGAGTGATGAGTTATGAGTTATAAACTTCCAACTCCTAACTCCTAACTCCTAACTCTTTATCGTTTCGAGTATTGAGGAGCTTTGCGAGCTTTGTGTAAACCGTATTTTTTACGCTCTTTTGCACGAGGGTCACGGGTTAAGTAACCTTCGGTTTTGAGTGGAGGACGGTTGCCTGGGTCTAGTTGGCACAAAGCACGCGCTACGCCTAAACGTACTGCGTCTGATTGACCTGTAAGACCACCACCTTCGGCTTTTACCATGATGTCGTAGTCATTTTCCATACCTAGTGTTTCTAGGGGGGCTTTAATGATACCTAGGTAGTTGGCGTTGAATTGGAAATACAAATCTCCAGGTTTGCCGTTGACTACTAGTTGTCCGGTACCTGGAACGAGACGTACTCGTGCTACTGCTGATTTACGGCGCCCTGTACCAAAGTACATCGCGCGACCGCTGGTTTCGGTGGCTTGCATTAACCTTCTGCTCCTGGAATTGTATTGATTATTAATTCTTTAGGTTTTTGAGCGGTATGGGGGTGGGTTGGACCCGCGTAAACTTTAAGCTTTGTAAATAGACTTTTTCCAAGGCTATTTTTGGGAAGCATACCCTTAACTGCTTGTTCGATAATCCGTTCGGGTATACGTTCTTGCAGTTTAGCAAAGGTTTCTGTTTTCATCCCACCTGGGCGCCCAGAGTGGCGACGGTAAAGCTTTTGTGAGCGCTTTTTACCTGTTACAGCAACTTGTTCAGCGTTAACTACAATTACAAAGTCACCTGTATCTAAGTGAGGAGTAAAAGTAGGCTTATTTTTGCCTCTGAGAATCATTGCAATTTCGCTAGCTAAACGACCAAGACGTTGGTCTTTAGCATCTACTACATACCAGTCACCCTCAAGGGTATTAACTGGTGGAAGATATGTTTTTTGGGCTGTCATCTTTTTTATTTCCTTTGTTTATGAGAATTGGTTTATTATCCCCTATTCCCCAAATACAAATTTCGGCTGCGTGTCGTACCAAATTTCTTTTGGAACTGGAAAGTCTGGATAGCCTACTCGCAATAAGCATAAGCCTTGTGCGGGCGCCGAATGTTTCACTTGTTCTCGGAGTTGGTTCTTCCAAAGATTTGTGAAGTTTGAAACTGTTCTTTCTTTTGTTCCTACCTGTACTAACATCCCTACAATCAACCGCACCATACCGTACAAAAAGCCGTCTGCTTGTATTTCTATATTTAGAAACGCACCTGAGCGATTACATTGTGCTGCTTGGACTTCTACTATTGAGTGCGCTCGCTTTGAGTTTGCACGTCGAAAAGCACTTAAGTCATGCTTTCCTACCAAAGGTTCTAACGCTGTCTGGATTAATGATTCATCGAGTGGCGCCTGATAATAATGCCAGCAAAAGGGTTGGATAAACAAATTTGGGCGTGCTTCAGTATAAAGCGTATAACGATAACGTCGGTACGATGCGCTAAAACGTGAATGCCATGTGCTATCAACTTCGATTGAGGCTCTTATCAATATATCTTTCGGTAAGTAAGTGTTGAGAACAGGCGCCCATTTATGTGGTGGCAGCGGACTTGCAACATCAAAATGTGCTACTTGTGCTGCTGCATGTACACCACTGTCGGTACGTCCGGCGCCATGCAAATTAATATGTGAACCCACAATACTCGCAATCGCTTTCTCAATTTCTTCTTGTACGGTACGGTGTTGTGTTTGCCTTTGCCACCCATGAAAATTAGTGCCAAGGTATTGAATTACTATGGCTATACGCTGCAAATCTATGGGTTGAGACGTTAACATTGAATTAGGATTTTTATACTAATTCAATAATTGCCATGTCGCAATTGTCGCCACGGCGTGGTACGGTACGCAAAATACGGGTGTAACCACCATTACGATTTTCATATCGTTTTGGTGCCTGCTCGAATAAGGCTTGTACTAGGTCTTTATCATAGATATAACCTAGTGCTTGGCGCCTACTAGATAATGAACCGTCTTTTGCTAAGGTAATCATTTTGTCAACTTCGGCTCGTACAACTTTGGCACGAACTAAAGTAGTAGTAATTCGACCGTGACGAATTACTTCGGTTGTGAGCGCGCGCAAAAGGGCACGACGCTGGTCTGCTGGTTTGCTTAGTTGTTTAACTCGACAACGGTGACGCATAATAATTGACGCATGAAAAATAGAATGGAATTGATATCCGAATCAGCGGCTGATAGCTAGTGGGTACCGGGTAATGGGTAATAGTTAAGCTATTCGTAACGCTCCTACTATTACCCTTTGCACCTAACAACTACCAATCATATGCAAATAACTATTAACTATTAATTCTTCAGATTTACATTAGTTACTAGCTATGCTTTGAACCCCGCTCTTGAGGTAGAGTAATACCCAAACGTCGCTGCAAAGCTTCTACGACTTCTTCAGCTGACTTTTGACCGAAATTCTTTATTTCTAAGAGGTCTTCTTGAGTATAATCCAATAAGTCAGCTACAGAGTTGACTTGGGCACGCTTCAAACAGTTGTAAGCGCGTACAGAAAGTTGTAACTCTTCGATAGGAATTTGTGCGGTTGGGTCTAAGTCTTCAGCTATACCTGTATCTTGCTCAGTGTAAGTGAAGTCTTTTAATGGATTAAATAAATCCACTAATATACTTGCTGCTGAAGATAAAGCTTCTTGTGGGCTAAGACTACCGTTTGTCCAAACTTCTAACAAAAGTCTGTCTTTGGGTATGTTGCTTTCACCGCGTGTTTCTTCAACACTGTAGTTAACTTTTCGTACTGGCATAAATACAGAGTCTATCTGTAAAAAATCTAACGATGTCGCTTCTTCACGACCACGTTCGACTGTACGATAACCTTTGCCCTTTTCAATCCGAAACTCCATTTCCAGTTTCGCGCCTTCTGCAAGAGTAGCGACATACTGAGTTTGGTCAATCACTTCAACTTCACTAGGTAAATCAAAATGCGCTGAAGTGACGTTCGCTGGGCCAGTAACAAGCAAGCGACCGATTTGAGGTTGAGAGGAATAGCTTTTGAGGATAACTTCTTTCATCCGCATTAGGATTTCAAGAACGTCTTCCCGCACACCTGGAACGGTGGCAAACTCATGTGTAACGCCCGCAATTCGTACCGCAGTAACCGCCGTACCCTCTAAGTTAGAGAGTAATACTCGTCTAAGGGCGTTACCAACCGTTGTTCCTTGACCTCTTTCTAAAGGTTCTAAGACAAACTTGCTGTAATGGCTCCGAGTTTCTTCTGTATTGGACTCTACACATTCAATTTGAAATTGCGCCACGGAGCAGCCTCCCTTGTATAACAGTCCTGAATTCGCAACTGCGTAAAAATTGCTAGTTCTTTCTTTGACAAACGTTGCCCAGTTCTGGCTCAATTATCAGAGTTCTTATTATTGAGACTGGGCGATACGAATTAATTTGCGGCCACTATAGCGAGTGAGGAGAACTTCAAAAACGCTCGAATTGGGGTTTTAACCCAATTTACTACTATCTCTATACACGGCGCCGCTTAGGAGGACGACAACCATTGTGGGGTATAGGAGTGATATCGCGAATCAATGTAATCTCTAGTCCTGCTCCTTGTAATGCTCGAATCGCTGTTTCACGACCCGCTCCAGGACCCGAAACCATTACTTCCACTTGACGCATACCAGAGTCAATTGCTCGGCGTGCTGCACTTTCTGCTGCGGTTTGAGCGGCAAAGGGAGTACCTTTTTTGGCTCCTTTAAAGCCGCTTGACCCTGCACTTGCCCACGATATGACATCGCCGTTTTGGTCGGCAATAGTCACAATACTATTATTGAAAGTCGATTGAATGTAAGCAACTCCGTTGGGAACGTTACGTTTTGCTTTCTTGCTCCCGGCTTTTTTAGGTGTTTGACGCGCCATATTAATTCGTTTGAGTAAGCGTATAACTTGCTATGGAGCAAGCGATGAAATTTATTTACCTGGTGCTTTTTTCTTACCAGCTACTGTCTGACGTCTACCGCGTCGAGTCCGAGCGTTCGTCCGAGTTCTTTGTCCCCTTACTGGTAATCCCATCCGGTGACGACGCCCTCTGTAGGTGCCAATATCGACTAAGCGCTTGATGTTCATTGCTTCGAGGCGCCGCAAATCACCTTCTACTTGGTAATTGCTTTCAACTTCGCCCCGTAATGCTGTGACATCAGCATCACTTAAGTCTTTAACTCGTGTGTCAGGATTAACACCAGTTGCTGACAATATCGCTTGTGCCCGCGATAGACCAATTCCAAAAATATAAGTCAGACCAATTTCAATCCGCTTGTCACGCGGAAGGTCTACTCCGGCAATACGTGCCACTATGAATATCTCCCATTGATTGCGTTGTTTTTTGCGCTGTACAAAATACAGCTGATACTATGTACTTAGTGAAGAAAATAAAGTGCAAGGTTGCACTTGGGGTCTTAACCTTGACGTTGCTTGTGCTTGGGGTTTACACAAATTACCATGACGCGACCGCGACGCTTAATGACGCTGCACTTTTCGCACATTCGCTTGACTGAAGCTCTAACTTTCATGTTTCGCTCTTTAACTCCAAATGTTAAATTATACCATTTTTAAGAAAAAAAATTCTGTTTTCAGAGTAGATATTACCCCAAAAAATTTTTGTTGTGGTAAAATCCTCTACATAATCTACTTTTTCCTCAATCGATAGGTGATTCGACCCTTCGTTAAGTCATAGGGAGTAAGCTCCACTTTGACTCGGTCACCAGGTAAAATTTTGATGTAATTACGGCGAATTTTGCCGGAAATGTGAGCAAGGACGTTAAAGCCATTGTCCAGGTCAACACGAAACATCGCGTTGGGCAATGACTCTGTTACCGTCCCTTCCATTTCTATTAAGTCTTGTTTAGACAAGTTGCTTTCCTCTTTCCAATCAATTAATTTTTGCGCTTTTTCGAGCGTAAGTTGGATTTTTTAAAATGGCTTGCTGTATCGTCTATACTACAAGCACATAAATTTTGTCAAATACACTAATAGTTTATTAATATATCTTATTTAATGAAGAACTGGCAGCTTCGGGTGGGGTAGTGAGGGTAATACAATTTATATCCCCTCACATGTAATAACTTAACAATGAAGTTGCTAGCTAATAGCTTGACCAATTTCAACAGTGACTTCTTCTAGGGACTGGTTGCCATTGACTATTACTAGTTGCTGTTTGCCTGTGTAGTAGTCAATTAAAGGAGCTGTTTCTGAACGATACACTTCAAGACGGCGCCGTATTACTTCTTCGGTATCATCTTTACGTCCTCGCTCAAGCAGGCGCCCAATCACAATTTCGTCAGGAACATCAAGATTAACAACCTTTTCTCCATGATGGTCTAACCTATCAAGCAAAGCTTCTAAAAAACCAGCTTGTTGAACAGTTCGAGGAAAACCATCGAGAATCCAGCCATGTTTGGTATCAGCTTGAGTTAAGCGTTCCTCCACCATGTCTTGTACTAACTGGTCGGGCACTAACTCACCCTTGTCCATATAACCTTTAGCTTTTATTCCTAAAGGAGTTTGGTCTTTTAATGCTTGACGTAAAATGTCACCCGTCGAAATGTGGGGAATTTGCCAGTGGTCAGCTAACGCTTTCGCTTGCGTCCCTTTACCAGCTCCAGGCGGTCCCAAGAAGATAAGTCGCGTCACTATTGTTTCACCATTCCTTCATAGCGCTGAGAGATGACGTAGGTTTGTACTTGTTTGGCAGTATCAATTGCTACGCCAACCAAAATTAATAACGAAGTAGCACCCAATCCCTTAAAGGTTGGAACTCCTAGCGCGCGCTCAATTGCAGTGGGAATAATCGCAATCAAGCCTAAAAAGATAGCACCCAAAAAGGTTAGTCGATTTAATACACGCTCAATGTACTCGCTTGTAGCTTTACCTGGACGAATACCAGGAATCGAGGAACCCATTTTCTTTAAGTTCTGTGACACATCAACTGGGTTAACAATTAATGAGGAATAGAAATAGCTAAAGAAAACAATCGATACAAGGTAAACGAGCGCATAAACCCAAGAACCACTGCCACCAGGACTCAAATAAGTATTGACGATATTTGCTAACTCAGCATTTTTAGTAAAGTTAGCTATTAATAGAGGCAAACTGAGAATTGCCGCAGCGAAAATGATGGGCATTACACCACCTTGGTTAAGGCGTAAAGGTAAGTAGCTGCGTTGTTCTGCTAGAACCCTACGACCAACTTGGCGCCGTGCTGAGATAATGGGAATACGTCGAACACCTTCTTGTACGAAGACGATACCGACGATTGTTACTAAAAACAGCAGTAGTAAGACGATGACGCGACCGACAATTTCACGACCACCAGATTCAACAAATTGAATTGTGTCGCCTAATGATTTTGGCAGTGTTGACACAATGTTGACAAAAATCAACAAAGAGGCGCCATTTCCAACTCCACGTTCTGTAATTACCTCAGAAGCCCACATTACGAACATTGAACCAGCCACTAATGCAATTGCAGTTTGGGCAACAAATAAAGGCCCAAAGTTGTAAGCATACGGTTTCAACCAGAATGACGCGAGGAAAACACTTTGTACAATCCCCCATCCCAATGACACGTAACGTGTATATTGAGACAGTTTGCGTCTACCGGCTTCACCTTCGTTTTTCTGTAAATTTTCTAATGATGGAATGGCGGCAGTCAAAAGTTGGATAATAATCGAAGCATTAATATAGGGCAGAATCCCTAAAGCAAAGATTCCCAACGCCGAAAGTCCGCCACCCGAAAAGATATCCAAAAAGCTTAATATCTGATTATTACTGGCAACGGCACGGGCAAATTCTACACGATTGATTCCTGGAATTGGTAAATGGATACCAAGGCGAATCAACATGAGAATACCGACCGTGACAAGCAGCCGACCTCTTAGTCCAGCTGCTTGCGCCATTTGCATAAAAGTTTCTTGAGCGGTTGGGGGTTTATCTCGACTAATCATAGCGGGTGTTACCTAGAGAACGAACGGAGGCGCCAACATGCACGGAGCTTGCTTTTAGCAAAGAAGTGGGCGCCGAGGCTCACCCTATAACTTCGCAGCTCCCACCAGCAGCCTCAATTTTGCTGCGTGCCGAACCTGTAAAGGCTGCGGCTTTAACTTGAAGCGCAACACCTAACTCTCCGTTACCCAAAATTTTCAAAGGTGCTTTACCACTTGTGAGAATCCCAGTTTCTTTGAGCGATTCCAAAGTTACCTCTGTATTTGCGGGGAGCGATGCTAGCTTTTCTACATTAATCGTAGTGTATTCTTTGCGCGGAGCGAGGGGAAAACCCTTCAATTTCGGTAAACGACGGTATAAAGGTTGTTGACCACCTTCAAAACCTGGACGGGTACCACCACCAGAACGCGCATTTTGACCGCGCATCCCCTTACCTGAACTGGCGCCTTGTCCGGCAGAAATACCGCGACCTAGACGGCGCGGACGCTGTTTCGAGCCGACTTGCGGCTTTAAATCATTAAGTCTCATGACTATATACTTAGTCCTTAATTATACTAAAACTCATCTACTACTGGGCGTAGAGATTTTCGATTGGCACACCTCTATCTTCTGCTACTTCCGAGAAAGTACGTAGAGTCGAGAGTGCATTAACTGCGGCGCGTGCATTATTTAAAGGATTGTTCGAGCCGAGTTGTTTTGCCAATATATTGCGGATTCCGGCTAGTTCCAAAACAGTACGCACGGCACCACCTGCAATTACACCTGTACCAGGTGATGCTGGGCGCATGAGAACTTTTGCACTACCACCAACTCCATTAACTGGGTGAGGGATGGAATTAGCTTTGTTCATTGGAATATCAACAAGGTGCTTTTTGCCATCAGCAACACCTTTTTTGACGGCACCAATTACATCAGATGCTTTACCAACACCAACACCAACTTGACCGCGTTCGTTGCCGACAACAACAATGGCACGGAAGCTGAGTTTTTTACCACCTTTTACAACTTTGCTAACGCGACGAATTTGAATAACCCGCTCTTGCCAGTTGGTTTCTTCTTTTTTCGTTTTGTTAGTTTTACGACGACCACCTGTAGCCATATGTATTACTCTCTCGTTTTGTTGTTTGCGACTGTCTTAAAAACTTAAACCAGCTTCGCGCGCAGCGTCGGCGAGAGCTTTAATGCGACCGTGATAAAGGTTTCCACCTCTGTCAAACACAACTTGGGTAATACCTTTTTCTCGCGCACGCAGGGCAATTAACCTACCGACTTCGGTTGAAGCAGAGCAATTTCCACCTGAACTTATTTTTGATTTAATTTCAGGTTCGACTGTTGAAGCTGCGACTAAAGTATGTTGAGCAGCATCATCAATAACTTGGGCATATATATGGTCGTTCGAGCGGAAGACTGATAATCTTGGACGTTCGGGTGAACCATTTACTTTGCCGCGAACACGACGATGGCGCCGTTGTTTCGATTCTTTGCGAGTCAGTTTCATATTTTACTTCTTACCCTTACCAGTCTTACCAGCCTTACGAAGAACCACCTCACCGGCGTAACGAATACCTTTACCTTTGTAAGGTTCAGGTGGTCGAACCGCACGAATACGCGCAGCAGTGTTACCAACGATTTCTTTGTCGTAACCGCTAACTACAACGTTTGTGGGATTTTCTACTGCAAATTGGATACCATCTGGTGGTGGTATTTGTACTTGGTGACTGTAACCCATGCTTAATACTAAGTTACGTCCGGAAAGAGCAGCACGATAACCAACCCCTTGAATTTCCAACTTCCGTTGAAAACCAGTTGAGACACCTTCAACCATGTTGGCAACAAGTGTCCGGCACAAACCGTGTAGTTGGCGAGATACGCGCGAATCATCTATACGGTTAACATTAAGAGTTTCTCCATCTTGGACAACCTGAATGTTAACTGGCAATTCACGAGACAGTTCGCCTTTTGGACCTTTGACAACTATTTTGGCGCCATCCAAAGTTATTTGAACTTTGGCAGGAACCGTAATTGGACGTTTACCAATTCGAGACATAATGTTTACCTTTCTTTACCAAACGTAGCAAAGTACTTCACCACCAACATTTTGACGACGTGCTTCACGGTCGGTCATAATGCCACTGGATGTTGAAATAATCGCAATACCAATACCACCTAAAACTCGTGGCAGGTCTTTTCGGTTTGAATAAACGCGAAGTCCGGGTCTGCTAACTCTTTTTAAAGCGGTGATTAAAGGTTGACGACTTTTGCCTTTATACTTCAAGGCAATTAGTAAGTTCGTTTTGATACCTTCACCTTTCTCTTCAAACTCACCAATAAAGCCTTCTTCACGAAGAACTTTTGCAATACTGCGAGTCATTCTGGTTGCGGGCACTTCTGTAGTCTGATGCCGCGCCATGTTAGCATTGCGGATGCGCGTAAGCATATCTGCAACTGTATCGTTTGCCGCCATCTTTACCCTCTAATGGTTAAATTACTGGTCGCGAAAGGGCATACCCATTTCTTTTAACAACGCGCGACCTTCTTCGTCGCTCTTCGCAGTTGTAATGATGGAAATATCCATCCCGCGAATTTGGTCAACTTTGTCGTATTCGACTTCAGGGAATATCAATTGTTCACGAACACCGAGTGTATAATTACCGCGTCCGTCAAAACTTTTTGGACTAACACCACGAAAGTCACGGATACGTGGCAATGTCAAATTGATGAATCGTTCTAAAAACGAGTACATCCGCTCACCACGTAATGTCACCATGATACCAACGGGCATTCCCTGACGAATTTTGAAGCCCGCAATCGCTTTTTTAGCGCGCGTGACAACTGGCTTTTGTCCCGTAATCAAAGCAATTTCAGCCAATGAAGCTTCGAGAGATTTCGCGTTTTGCGCTGCCTCTCCCATTCCTCGGTTAACAGTAACTTTAATCACCTTGGGAACTTGGTGAACGTTCGTATATTCAAACTGTTTAATCAGTTTAGGAACAATTGTTTCCTGATATGTAGTTTTGAGTGTATTTGCCATAAATCTTAGAAGGGTCGTATTAGTCCCTGGTCTTGGTCAGGAAAAAAGTAATAAATTCGTCGTGTAGAGACGTGATTAATCACGTCTCTACTTGTCAACAATTTCCCCGGTTTTCTTGAGCATCCGCACTTTCTTTCCTTCGGCTGTTACTGTGTAGCAAACGCGACTAGCGACGTTTTGCTTCGTGGAGTACAGCATGACGTTGGAACTGTGAATGGGGTACTCTTGGGTAACAATACGTCCAGATTCCCCTTCTGCTTGGGGTTTGACGTGTTTTGTTTTGATGTTTACGCCTTTAACAATGACTTCGCTGTCTTGAGGAAACGCTTTCATGATTTCCCCTACTTTGCCTTTGTCTTTGCCTGTGATTACCTGAACGGTATCACCTGTTTTGACGTGCATCTTGTGAAATTTGGGTTTTTCTTTTGTTTTACCCATTACAGAACCTCCGGCGCCAGCGATACAATTTTGGTAAAGCTTTTATCACGCAGTTCGCGAGCTACTGGTCCAAAAACGCGAGTACCTCTAGGATTTCCATCTTTGTTAATGATGACTGCGGCGTTGTCGTCAAAACGAATACTCATGCCACTATCTCTACGGATAGTATGACGAGTCCGAACGATAACTGCTTCAACAACATCAGACTTTTTAACTGCCATGTTGGGTGAAGCATCTTTAACGACGGCGATAATGCGGTCGCCAATGAAACCGTAACGGCTGTTACCTGCACCCAATACGCGGATACACATTAATTTACGGGCGCCGCTGTTATCTGCGACATTTAAATAGCTTTGCTGCTGAATCACGATTTGTTCTCCTTAACTTGTGAAACCGTGAAAGCACGATTTACATTTTTAGTCTTATTTGAGGATTTCTGTGACTTTCCAGCGTTTGGTTTTGCTCAAAGGACGAGTTTCAGAAATGCGAACACGGTCGCCAATTTTACACTGATTCTCTTCGTCGTGAGCTTTGTAACGCTTGGTCTTCACAACAATTTTTTTGTACTTAGGATGTGGAGCGCGGTTTTCAACGGCAACAACTACCGTCTTTTGCATTTTGTCGCTAACCACTAAACCAACTCGTTCTTTAAGTGCCATAATGTCTCCTAACTTTGTTTCGCTGCTTCACGTTTACGCTCGTTTTCTACAGTTAACAACTGCGAGAGACGGTGACGAGCATGACGAAACTGGTGAGGTTTTTCCAACTGACGTGTGGCTTTTTGTAAACGCAACTGAAATAACTGCTTTTTAACTGCGGTTATTTGTTCTGACAGTTGCTCGTCGCTCAATTCTCTTGCTTCTGAAACTTTGGAAAGTGCCATTACCTACTCCTGTTCACTCAAAACTGGCTCGCTGGCAACTGCTTCATTTGCAACTGCTTCATTTGCAACGGCTTCGCTATCATCTATATCAACAGATGGTTCGATTTGAGTACGCGAAATAAATTTTGTTTTGATTGGCAGTTTAAATGATGCCAAACGCATTGCTTCGCGTGCAATTTCTTCACTAACACCAGCAATTTCAAACAAAATTCGACCGGGTTTCACAACAGCTACCCAAAATTCTGGGTTTCCCTTACCAGAACCCATCCGGGTTTCAGCAGGACGCATTGTTACAGGTTTGTCAGGGAAAATACGAATCCAGATTTTACCACCCCGACGAATATAACGAGTCATCGCACGGCGTGAAGCTTCGATTTGTCGGGAAGTAATCCAGCATGGCTCTTGTGCTTGAAGTGCAAAATCTCCAAACGACAAAGAGCTACCGCGCGATGCCAACCCTTTCATTCGTCCGCGTTGCTGTTTGCGGAATTTAGTTCTTCTTGGACTTAACATAATTGGGTACCAAACATTTTAGATTTTAGAAATCCAAAATCTATTTATCCTTCATTTGAACGGTCTTCAAACTGTTGACGGCGCCGCCCAGCACCACCACCACGACGACGCTGGTCGCGGTCTCCACGCTGGTCGCGGTCTCCACGGTCACGTGCTACTGGCGGCAATTCGCGGTCTTCTTGACCAGGAATAATTTCTCCCTTGAATACCCAAACTTTGATACCAAGGATTCCGTAAATAGTTTTCGCAGTGCAATAAGAGTAATCGATATCAGCACGTAAAGTATGTAAAGGCACACTACCTTCACGCGAAGCCTCTGTACGTGCAATTTCAGCACCGTTGAGACGACCGCTTACTTGAATTTTGATACCTTGTACACCCGCACGTTGCGCGCGCTGAATTGCTTGGCGAACTACACGACGGAACGAAACCCGACGTTCGAGTTGCTGTGCTACATACTCAGCAATTAAGAAAGCGTTAGCGTCAACTCGCTGTACTTCAACAACGTTGATACGAATTTGACGATTGCTGCCTAAAAGTTGTTGTAACCCGGTTCTGAGTGAATCAATACCTTGACCACCACGACCAACAACAACACCAGGTCTAGCTGTACGAACTTCAAGGTCAATTTGATCGGCTTTACGCTCAATCCGTACTTCTGAAATTCCGGCGTTGTTTTGTGCGTATCTACCCAGTTTTTCTTCTATATATTTACGAAGCTTATAATCTTCTTGCAGAAGCTCTGGGTAACGACTGGGGTCAGCAAACCAACGAGATTGATGTTCTTGTGTAATCCCTAGGCGAAAACCTACTGGATGAATCTTCTGTCCCACAAATACTTCCTCTAAAATTTCTTACTGTAGAAGTTTTTCATTTCTTATTCCGCAACTGCACCAGCAGCTACAGCAAGAGTTATATGACACGTTGGTTTGCGAATTTGGTATGCTCGACCTTGCGCTCTAGGTTGAAAACGCTTTAAAACTGGGCCTTGGTCAGCAAAAGCTTGTGTAATTACTAGTTCCGCACGGTTAAGTCCATTGTTATGTTCAGCGTTAGCTGCTGCACTTCGCAATAACTTTAAAACTGGGTCGCACGAGCGATAAGGCATAAACTCTAGAATTACCAAAGCTTCGCGGTAAGAGCGTCCGCGTATTTGGTCGAGAACACGTCGCACTTTTAAAGGAGACATGCGTACAAAGCGCGCGATAGCTTTGACTTCTGGGCTAGTAACTTCAGTTTTTGGCATAGTTTCTTCTATCTCCCACCTTTCTTATCGCTCTTAGCATGACCACGATAGGTACGTGTAGGAGCAAATTCGCCTAATTTATGACCAACCATTTGGTCACTTACAAACACAGGCACATGCTGTCTACCGTTGTGTACAGCAATTGTATGTCCAACCATTTGTGGCAGAATTGTCGAAGCACGCGACCAAGTTTTAATAACTTCTTTTCTATTAGAAGCGTTAAGCCTATCTACTTTTTTCAGCAAATGGTCTGCAACAAAGGGACCTTTTTTTAGAGAACGACCCATAACAAAAATTTTTAGTTGGATAGGGTTGGGGTGTGTAGAGACCGAATTAATTCGGTCTCTACAAACAAATTTATGATTCGCGTCCGCCGCGTCCACGTTTCGATGTCTTACGACGACGACGTACTATATATTTAGAACTTGGGTTCTTACGCTTACGGGTTTTCATACCCAACGCTGGTTTACCCCAAGGTGTAACAGGCCCGGAACGACCGATAGGCGCCCGACCTTCACCACCTCCATGTGGGTGGTCTACTGGGTTCATTACGCTACCACGAACCGTAGGACGGCGCCCTTTCCAACGATTACGCCCTGCCTTACCTGCACTGAGGTTACGCGCTTCTACGTTACCTACTTGTCCAATTGTGGCGTAGCATTCGCGACGCACCATACGGACTTCAGTTGAAGGTAATTTCAAAGTTACATAATCGCCTTCTTTAGCTACTACTTGAGCTGCGGCGCCTGCCGAACGCACGATTTGACCACCTTTACCAGCTTTGAGTTCTACGTTGTGAACTGTAGTACCCAAAGGAATATTAGCTAAAGGTAATGCGTTGCCAATTTCAATTGGAGAAGTTGGACCCGCGATTATAATTGTTCCAACTGCTAAACCAGCAGGTTGAATGATATAACGCTTTTCGCCGTCTTCGTATTGCACAAGCGCAATGCGAGCGTTACGGTTTGGGTCGTACTCAATAGCGATGACGTTTGCCGGAATATTGCGCTTGTCGCGTTTAAAATCGATAATCCGATAAAGTCTTTTGTGTCCACCACCGCGATGACGACATGTAATGCGTCCTTGGTTGTTACGACCTTTAGCGCGGTGTTTGTAGACGGTTAAAGACTTTTCTGGGTCTTTTTTAGTAATTTCTGCGAAGTCCGAAATTGTGACTTGTCGCGTACTGGGAGTATAGGGACGGAAAGAACGAGTACCCATTTTGCTTTTTTACACTTCTGGGAATAGGACTTTTCTAATTTTCTCTTCATCCCCAGGAGCGACAGTGACTATCGCACGCTTGTAATGGGGCTTGTAGCCAACAAACTTACCTACACGACGTTTTTTACGTGGTGGGTTTGCAGTGTTGACTTTTACAACTTTGACATCAAATAAGCTTTCAATTGCTTCTCTAATTTGCAATTTGTCAGCTTTTGGAGCAACTTCAAAAGTATATTTATTTTGCTCCATATTAATAGTCGCTTTTTCAGTCACAATCGGGCGACGTACTAAATCAGGTAAGTCACGGGTCTCAATTCTAGGCACTGTAGACCTCCTGAATTTGTTCTAAAGCATTGGCGGTAACAATAATTTTGTCAGCGTTTAACAAGTCGTAAACGTTGAGTTGATTTGCTGGTAACAACTTTAAATTTTCAACGTTACGAGCTGAGTAATAAACGTTATCGTCACGTTCCGAAGTTATTAATAAAGTTTTGTTCTCAGGTTCTGAACCCCAGCGAGTTATTGCCTGCACCAATTCTTTGGTTTTAGGACGAGACATTTGGGTGCCAAATTCTTCTACAACGATTAAATCGTCAATTCGACTAGCAAATGCTGTACGCAGTGCTAACTTCCGCTCTTTGCGGTTCATATCTAAGTTAAAATCACGCGGTTTGGGTCCGAAAATGACACCACCACCACGCCACAACGGTGAACGTATCGAACCAGCACGTGCGCGACCAGTTCCTTTTTGGCGCCAAGGTTTGCGACCACCACCTCGTACTTCCGAACGGGTTTTAGTATTTGCCGTTCCGCTACGCGAATTGTGCAATTGTCGAATCAAAGCGCGATGCACGATGTGAGAAGCTGATGATTCCTTAGCAACCTTCATCTCGAACGTCTTTTGCTCGACTTGCTCACCTTGCCAGTTTTTGACTGTATACTCAAACATTTCTGTTTCCTTCGTAAGAAAGCTACTATTGTCTACCGACTAAATTGGCAGGGACGACGTTTACTAAAGCTCCAGGTTTGCCAGGAATAGCTCCCTTGATTAGCAACAAATTACGTTCAGTATCAACTCTAATGACAGTTAACTTTTTAATAGTTACCTGCTTACCACCGAGACGACCAGCCATCCGCATACCAGGAAAAACACGACCAGGGGTTGTACCCGCACCAATCGAACCTGGTTCACGGTGGTTTTTAGAACCGTGTGACATGGGTCCTCGACCGAAGTTATTGCGTTTTTGGTTACCCGCAAAACCTCGACCAATACTAGTACCGCATACGTCAACTATTTGACCTGCGCTAAAAATATCTGCCAGAATCTGTTGACCTAAAGAATACTCGCTAGAATTTTCAATGCGATATTCCCGTAAGTGACGCAAAGAAGTCGCTTCCGACTTTGCTAAATGTCCCAACTTTGGCTTATTCAAAGATTTGGGTCTCACTTCACGATAGCCAACCTGAATGGCAGAGTAACCGTCGGTCTGTTTTGTCTTTACTTGTGTAACAGTGCATGGCCCCGCTTGAATGACCGTAACAGGAATTGCAGCTCCTGCTTCGTCAAAAATTTGAGTCATGCCCAGTTTGGTGCCGAGAATACCTACAGACACAGTTACTGGTTCTCCTTTTTTTAATACGTACCTATGTACTTATCTTTTTCTTTATTCGCGCCCAATATAAATTTAGGGATTCACTTTTTATCAAAGCAAAACCTTTATCAATGCCGAAAGCAAGGAATTAATTTACTTTGCTTCTGCTCTGACATTGTGGCGCCTTTAAATGGACTTAGACAGCTATTCGCTTCCAGTATCCTTTTGTTCTTCGCCTTAACATCAACCTTAAATATAATATTCAAGGTTCAACTTACTTGTCGGGACTAGTCAATAAAACTAATATACCAGTCAATTGGGTCTGAGAATGCATTTACAAACGAATCTACAAACTTTTCCCAAGCTCTCTAAGTCTATCAGCCACTGGCGCCAGTTTCAACTAGCGGTTTATCGCGATTCATAACCTAGACATTATAATATATCTAAATTCAAATGGCGGCACATCTAGCTGTGACTTTCAGACAATGCGACGAGGCAACCAAATTTTACTTTGGTCACAATCTAACAATATAAACCGTTTATAAAGATTTGTCTAGAGGTAATTTAAAGAAACCGGGTTTCTGATGAAAGATTATAGTTAAGCATGTAGGTTATCGTAAGAAACCCGGTTTCTATGCTGACTATAAGTTTATCGCGTAACTTAAATTAGCAGTTCGGAGTTGATAATAGATATATTAAAGTCGGATAATGACTAAAAATCTATGGCACTAATAACCACTGGTAAAGGATTAATCCGCGATTTGGAGAAATACGGCGCCCTTGGCGTTTACGTACCACTCGAAGGCGGTTTTGAGGGTCGGTATCGGCGCCGTCTACGTGCAAACGGATACGCAACTCTCAATATTACTGCGCGCGGTTTGGGTGACGTGGCTGCTTATTTAACTCGCATTCACGGTGTAAGACCTCCACACCTTGGTAAAAAGAGTAATGGTAGTGGTGCGGCTGTTGGTGCTGTATATTATGTACCACCAATTTTGTCGTATCAAATCGAACAGTTACCACCAAAGTCAAAGGGACTTGTATTGTGGATTATTGAGGGACATATTCTCTCTGACCAAGAGATAGAATATTTAGCCGCATTACCTAGTATGGAACCGAAAGTTAAGGTAATTATCGAACGGGGAGGTGACCGCAGTTTCCGTTGGACACCTTTAGAGAAAACTTTGGCTGTTGCTAGCTAATAACATATTATGTGGCACAGGCATTCTGCTTGACTATGGCACAGGCAGGATGCCTGTGCTACGGGTGACACAATTATTCAGAATATTAGTCATACTTATATAAAGGGGAAAGCAGTTTAGATTTAGACTACTTGCTCCTGATACTTCAATTAAACTAACTCATAATTTAAAAATGAGACGCAGACCTCCCGGTAGACAAGCTACTACTTCTAAACCATCTGCTTTACAATCCCCACTTTTCAACTTCACGACTATAGCGATTTTGGGAGGGGTGTTTGTATTGGGTATTGGGATTGGTATAGCTTTTAGTTCGACTACTACATTAACTCCCTCGAATGTGGCATCACGTGAATTTATTGATACCAAGGCGCCAAACCCTGAAATTTGTGTTCAGTATGGAGCTAGCGCAATGGTTATGGACGCGCGCTTGTTCGTGACGCTCAACCCGTTTAACGTTTACGTTGCTCAACCGAGTATGCGTCCTGGATGTGTTATTCGGCAGAACAACTGGGCAATTTTAGAATCAAGAAAGCTTGTAACTGCTCAACAGGTTAATGAGTGTAAAAACCGTTTGAACACTTTTGGTTTTACGGGCGATTTAGGTAGTGATAAACCTGATATTCGCTGTATTTATCAAAACGAAGCAGCCCAAAACTTGTTCCTTAGTCAACCTGGGGCGGTTGGCACACCCCAAGAAACAGATAGATTTTAGTCAAACGTATGGTGGGTACTGCCCACCATACTATCTATCTTTGAGTTGGTAAGTTTTGCCCCCAAGGAACGACGTCATTAGGATTAGTATTGGTTATTGGAGTATTTGGGGATGTTGGGACTGTAGTGGTTGGGACTATAGTAGTAGGAAAGTTATTGTTAGGCGTAATTAATGGTGGAGTGTTAATAATTCCTCCAGATGGGTTTGGAAAATTTGCGGGTGGAAGTATTGAGCCAGGTATTGGTGAAGTGTTATTAATAGTTAGTGGAGGTACGCTCACAAATGGTTGTTGCTGCTGAATATTGGTGTTTGTTGAGGGCAGACTGGTGCCAGGTGGTGTAATTATTCCTGGTTGTTCTGGTGTATAAATGGGCGCCGTATTGTTTGGTGGTTGTGGTGCGTAAATGGGTTGTTGGATGTTATTGTTCGGTGGTTGTGGTGCGTAAATGGGTTGTGGGATATTATTGTTCGGTGGTTGTGGTGCGTAAATGGGTTGTGGGATATTATTGTTCGGTGGTTGTGGTGCGTAAATTCCTTGTGGGATGTTGTTTGCAAACTTAGCAAATGGTCGTAATACCCAACTAGTAGGAGAGGTTGGTTGTACGAGTACTTGGCTTGGATTTATTGGTGTTCCTGGCGCTAAATCTAAGACAATACGTGTAACGCTCGCATTAAGTTGAGATAGACGAATACGTTGAATGGCGCCAGAATAATTTTGTTGAGTTGGTACAAAGCCTAATTTTGTTCCAGGTAAGTCTATAACCAAGCGCTCTGGTTGAGAAAGAAAAAAAACTTTTGGTTGAGAAACAGCAGATAGAGTAAATTCAAGTTGTCCAAATTCCGGAGAAAACCGCCAATCCTGAAGTTGAGCATTTGGTGCGACGGCGATAGTTATGCTAGAAAGTGTTAACACTCCACACAGACTTACTATACTAGTTGATAATAATCGCTTACACCAACTATTAGCGTTAAGACGGCGCCACAACAGTAAACTAAAAAATCGTTTACTCGTACTTCTACTTCGTTTCAGCATATTATCATCCTTTGCTATTTAAAACATTCAAGATTTATTTGAATGACTGTGTTGATTGCTCTTGAGGTTTCTGGAGAATAGCATTAAATTTAATCGATTTTGGCACATCTTTGAAAGTGATTTGTCCAGAAAGTCCTCCTTCTGGTACTAAGCTAGCTTGTAACGTCTCAGGTATGGCATTACACAATCTAGTGTTATCAACCCTTCCAGATAAGCTGAAAGAATTATTATTAGATTTGCCATTTAGCGAAAGATTTTTTTCTCTGTAAGTAGATATTTCTTGGTTGCTTGGAGTCGATAAAGACGCATTCAGAAAAATTCCAGATTGTTGAATATCTAACACCAAAGTATTTTGTTTGCAGTTAGATAAATTTTCGGCAAGTGTAATATAGTATTTGCCGCTAATTGATTTCGGAGCTTTGAGTTGACTTTCTCCATATGCTGTAACGACTTTAAACACCAGCAAGACTGAAGTTATGGCAATAGTGTAGAAGGTTAGAGATTTGACGTTAAATTGGTGCATAAAAATTCCCTTTTTTTATTCAATCTCTAACTAGCAATTGGTGAGTGCATATCTGCAAGTACAGATGTTAGATGTGCGGTAACTGGACTGTAGCGACGGGTAATTAGAAGCGAGGAACGACAGTAAATTGCCAGTTGGTCAGTATATCTACCAAGGGTTTGCCGTTCAATACCCCAAGCACGACTAGTTCCGGCAATGGTTAAATCAATTCCTTGAGATGCTGCAACTACTGCTTGAATTGGTTCGACTGCTTCAACGGTTTCTACATGGATACGTTCGCGTACACTAGATGGTAGCTGTTGCATGAGTGTTTGCACTTCGTAACTCAATTCTTTTTTGATGTGTTTATCTGTGACGACTTGAAGTATTTTGACTGTACAAGTATCTTTATTTAGTAGTAGTCTCAGTGCCAAAATGATGGCTAAATCATCATGAATATTGGCAGAAAAAGGTACTAGGATACTTTCTATTTTTTGTTGACCTCTATCTATATATACTGCGACATCAACATCAGCAGTGGAAAGAATTTGACCGACTCTGCCACCTAGACGATTTTTGCTGAAAGCTGGACGGTGCCAACCAAGTAATATTAGGTTCGCTTGCTCAATCTGGGCAATTTGGGTAGTTTCGCGCGCAACGTTATTGGTAATTCTAACAATTGACTGAATTTGTAAACGTACTTCCGGTCGAAAACGATAAATTAATTCTTCTAACTCCTGATGACGTTGGCTAATCATTTTCTCTGCTTCCGCAGGTGTGCTTTCAAAAGCATAATCTTCAGGAAGTTCGATTAAACTCAAGGGGTTTACTATTGCATTTTGGCGCCAATTAAAAGCAATAGCGGTTGCGAGTTGTAACAATCCTTTTTGAGTAGTAGGATTAGCGACTGGTACCAAAATTCGGTAGGGAGGGTTAGATGATTCGACGTTAACCACCGTGGGATTAATTTCTTCACTATCACTATCGCTGTGACTGTCAACAACATCTTTACGAATTAAATGTTTGGGATATGCTAATTCTAGTAATGGCGAAGTCATGAATGTTGTTACTAACGCCATAATTACTAGCATTGTAAATAATAGTGGTGATATCACTTTTAACTCCAAACCAATATTAAGAACAATCAACTCGGTTAGACCACGAGTATTCATTAACCAACCGAGGGCAGATGCTTCACGGTGTGGTATGCTACTAAATCGCGCGGCAACATAAGTTCCGAAATACTTGCCTACAATTGCAACAGCAAGTATAAGCAAGCACAATCCCCATAACTCTGGTCGGTTGAGCAAACCTATTTGTGTTCGTAACCCGCTATAAGCAAAGAATACTGGTAGTAAAAAAATCAATACAAAATCTTCAGTTTTGACGGCGAGTTCGCGTACTAAACCCTCGTTTTTGGGTATAACAGCCCCAAGTAAAAATGCTCCAAAAATTAGGTGAATACCGATATATTCTGTAATTAAAGCTGACGCAACAACACCACCATAAATTAGAGCCATCATTAACTGGCTTAATCGTCTAGCACGTTGGTAATGATGAGAAAGACGTTTTAGAAACCAACGTCCGACAGTAAACATGAAACCTATGTAAACTAAGCTTTCTACAATTGTCAAAATTGCTTGTTGGTCGATGCTGCCATTCCGTGCCACAGCTATCGCAACTGCCAAAATACACCATGCCGTCACATCATCTACTGCTGCACAAGTTAGAGCTAGCGTTCCTAAACGTGTTCGGTGTAAGTTATTTTCTGTGATAATGCGCGCTAACACGGGAAATGCTGTGATTGACATTGCGGCGCCGAGAAATAATGCAAATGCTGTAAATGGAACATCAGAACTTGACACCAAGGGATATATGAACAGAGACAAAATTGTAGCTAGTGAAAACGGGACAATAATACTGACATTTGACGTCAAAATTGCAACTTCCAGATTTCCGCTCAAATATTTTGGGTCTAATTCTAATCCAATCAAGAACATGAAAAATATTAACCCTACCTGCGACAGCACATTTAAAAAAGGAATTGCTTCAGGAGGAAATAAACTAGCTGCTACCCCAGGAGCAATCATACCAAGCAGCGAAGGTCCCAGCATAATGCCAGCAACAATTTCACCGATTACTAATGGTTGATTAATCCATCTAAATGCCACCCCTACAAGCCTTGATAACCCTATTACTACTAAGATTTCAAGTAAAACTATAACGACTATATGCATCTTTCCCTCACTAGCTAATGTCCAGTGTCTTTAAGATAATTAATGGAATCAGTCACGAAAGTCAACTCTTTTTAGTTGCTTTTATCGGTCATTTAATTGTTTTCTAAACTTTTTATTCTTTTTTCATGATTTATAATCTTGCTAACACAAATAATTTGTAATGTCGAGTTAATTCTTATCATTTATGTAAAAACTATTTCAAATTTTAATTAGACTCATTTAGGAATTTATGTCAACACACCTCTGTATACATTGCTGTATAGTAATTTTTAGATAGATATATTTTATTAAAGATTAATTGTGAAGTTTTATGTAGATTATGTTACAAATGTTTTTAATCCCCCCAACCCCCCTTATTAAGGGGGACTTAAAATGCCCTCTTGTTCCCCCTTCCACGCGGGGGGTTAGGGGGGATCAATTTAATTAATCAAGCTAACGATTTTTCATGGCTGGTTCCTTGCAATAATATGGCAACTAGTGGAGATGTCATTAAGGTTGTCATTATTGCCATAATTACCATGATTGTAAATAATGTTGGAGTTATAATTCCTTGTTCTAATCCAATATTCAGAATAATTAGTTCCATTCAACCGCGCGCGTTCATTAAGGCGCCTATTGTAGCTGCTTCTCTCTAATTTTCACCAGCGATTTTTGCCGCCAACATACAAGCAATTCCTTTACCACAACTGCAAGTAAAATAATTATTGCCGTTACTCCCCACAATCCTTACGTATTGACTAAGCCAATTTGTGTATTTAAACCTGAGTAGACAAAGAATATTGGCAATAAAAACCCTGTCGTTAATGATTCGACGGAGGATGTTAATTTATGAGCAAATTCCCCACGCGGCATTGCTGTTCCTAAAATAAATGCACCAAATACTGCATATATGCCAACTGCATCAGTTAACCAAGAACAAAACATCAAAACAGATAGGATGAGCGCTAAAAGTGAAGTCGTGTTTAATCGTAGGTTGGGTGGAGGAACGGAACCCAACAATTTTACAAGAACCGGAAGTTGGGTTACGCATGTTAAATGTTATCAAGATTTAAGAAACCGGGTTTCTATGCAATATCTTTATTTTTATTACAAAATATAAAAAAGAAACCCGGTTTCTATATCCTATTAAGTTAAACGAGCGCGCGATGCTAAAGAGTCTACAAGACGGACGTTATCGAATTATCGCAGCTATTGGAGGCGGAGGATTTGGGCGTATTTATGTTGCTGAGGATACTCGGCGCCCTGGTAATCCTAGATGTGTTGTCAAGCATCTCCAGCCTGCCAGTAGGGAATTAAATTTTTTGGAACTTGCACGGCGCCTATTTAATACAGAGGCAGAAATTCTTGAGCAGCTTGGTCGGCACGAGCAAATACCCCAATTACTCGCATATTTTGAGGAAAACGAGGAATTTTACTTAGTTCAGGAATTTATTGATGGTATTTCACTCTCTGATGAGTTAGTTAGTAATGCTAAGTTTGATGAAGCTCAGGTAATTTTGCTTTTGCAAGATATTCTTAGTATTTTAGTATTTGTCCACTCGCACAACTGTATTCATCGGGATATTAAACCGAGTAATTTAATTCGACGTGCTAGCGATAGCAAGTTGGTTTTGATTGATTTTGGTGCGGTTAAACAAATTCGTCAACTACCAAATAATTCGGGGCAATCGGAAATGAGTGTTGCAATTGGCACTCAAGGATACATGCCAAATGAGCAATCTGCTGGTAAACCGAGACTAAATAGTGATATTTACGCATTAGGTATAGTAGCAATTCAAGCGATAACTGGCTTACGTGCTTCAAAGTTACCCGAAGACCCTAACACTGGTGAAATAGTTTGGCGCCATCAAGCAAGAGTCAGTAACAAGCTAGCGGATATTATCGATAAGATGGTGCGCTACGATTATCGTACTCGCTATCAATCTGCAACTGAAGTACTACAAGCTTTACAAGAAATAACAAATCCGGATTTAGCAAATAAACGTTACACTTGGAAACAATTTTATCGTAGTGGTTTGAGTATTATTGGCGCCAGTTGGTTAATAACTATAGCATTGGTTTTGGGAGTTCGTGAACTAAAATTATTTCAACCATTGGAACTTGCAGCTTACGACCGAATGATGCGGTTGCGGTTTACAACTGAGTTTTACCAAAGTTTAAGTTACGAAGAACAAGCAAACCAAAATACCGACCGAAACTTATTAGTAGTTACTGTTGGTGATGAAAACATATCTAACGATAGTATAAATAAGTTATTAATTAAGCTTCAATCTTACAAACCAAGTATAATTGGCTTAAATTTATATAAACCTCAACAAAAATTAGCTGCTTTTAGTACGCAAAAGAATAATCAAAATAATAATATTATTGGTGTTTGTGGTCTTGGTAGCTCATCACAACCAGCCATTTCACCACCTTCACTTCCAATAGAAAACATCGGTTTTAACGATGTGTTGGTAGACGACGATAATATTGTGCGACGCAGTTTACTATTTGCCAATCCTCATACAAGCAAAAAATGCACAACCCAATATTCCTTTGCAGCTTTACTTGCAACTCAATTTCTCCAACAGAAGGGTTTACAAGCTAACTTTACTCCAAAAGGAGAGTGGAAAATAGGTCAAGTCTCAATACAACCCCTCAATTCCAATTCTGGTGGGTATCGCAGAACACCTGATGCGCGGGGTTATGAAATTATGCTTGATTATCATTCAGTCGGTGAAATAGCAGAGAAAGTTAGTCTAGATAATGTGCTGGCAAACCGAATCGACCCTGCTAAGGTGAAAGACCGTATTATTATAGTTGGGACGAGTATATCAAAATCTAACCCAGGTTTTTACACTCCCTATAGTCAACGGCGCCAAATTAGCGGTGTACAACTTCAAGCACAAGCAGTTAGTCAAATTTTGAACGCTGTAACTGATAATCGTCCTTTATTAAAAATTTGGTCAGAATATGAGCAAATAGCATGGATTAGTTTTTGGGCACTCGCTGGAGGTATTCTCTCATGGCCACTACGTCGCTTTTGGGTTTTATTCCCTAGCAAAGTTGCTATATTGCTCGTACTGTTAGTAACTACATTCTATATTTTTATGCAGTCCGGCTGGGTACCTCTAATTGCTCCAGCTCTGGCTTTAATAATAACAGGATGGATGGTAGCAGGTTTACGGGTTTATTTGAATAAACATCAATTGAAAATCCGTACTCCTCGCACTTCTATATCTAGAATACAAAAACAAGTTGGCCACTCACAGCTAATAACAGTTCCACCAATTAGCATTTTACAAGGTTCTGGGAATACCGTACTCGAAGGAGAATCGAGAGCAAATCAAATTACTCGTTATACAATCACTTGCGAACAAGGACAACAGCTAACACTAGATTTATTAGAAGGTGACATAAATATAAAAGTAATCGACCCAGATGGTATTACTATTGCTACCGCTATAACTAAAGCTATGAGCCAAAAAACCCAATGGCAAGGTTTAGTATCTACACGCGGAGATTTTATACTGGAAGTCGCCACTATTAATGAATCACATTATTCAGTCAGCGTCAGCGTTCAGTAGACTATTAATCTTTTGAGACGGGGTCGACGAGGCTCGAACTCGCAACTTCCGCCGTGACAGGGCGGTGCTCTAACCGATTGAACTACGACCCCAAGTAGTAGTTTCTTTTAAAGAGCGTCTGCTCTTTTCGGCAACTTACTCATTATGCTCAGATAAAATAAATTTGTCAAGTGCTTTTTTGAATTTTATCAACTAAATTTTATCAACTGGCGCCTATTTAGATTTTTTTTGTATTACATTATACACTTTTGCCTCGGAATACTGGGCGTAAGACAACGCGCGATACTTTAGAGACAGCATAGTTAAGCCATTCTCGAACGCTGAATTTTTGATTTCGCTGGTTTTCGGCTAATTGACTGATAATTTCTGGCTTCTTTTTTTCCAGATGTAACCGCAACATATTTTTGCTCTCATTCAATTCGATAATTGACTTTGTATTTTCAATCGACTCTAAACAATCAATAATTTGTTGACGTTGACGTGCAGACAGGGTCAGAGTCATTACTTTTTCACACTTCCCTGGATTCTCAAGCGAGAAAAACAGTAAATGGTAATAACCTGTATTCACAAGAGCTTGTGCAATTTTTTGGCTCTTGCTGTCTTTCATGTCGAGAAAATACGACAACCAACGTGTTAAATAAAACTTTTTATCACATAAAGTTGTTACCCAAACTAATAAGGGGTACAAATTTTTCTGAAAGATAAATTCAGTATTACTGATTTGCTTAACTAGTACATCTATTTCTTTTTTAGGTAACATTGCCCATAGGGTAGGGATGCTACCTTGGGTTGATTGTAGTAGATGCGGAAAGCAAATAAGTGCCTTTGGTTTGTTCACAGGCCATGTTTTCTGCAAACAAATTTTTTCGGATATTGAGGTAACGGGTACTAATTGTACATTTGTGGGATTGTAAGATTGGTTTGTTGAGTTAAGAACTTCGCCATTCTCCAACTGTTGGATACGCTCCAAACTACTTAAAACTTTTCCCATATCTTGAGGACGATTTTTGACTTCTTTTGCTAAACAAGTCATTACTAGCTCTTGTAGCTCTCTGGGAATTCTCAAGTCAGGATTAATTTCTTTAAATGTTGGTGGTGCTTGAAACTTATGTGCTTGATACCAATCTCCAAATGAATTGGTTTTGAGCGCAAAAGGGTGTTGTCCTGCAAGCATTTCGTACATTAGTACTCCCAAGCTATATATATCAGAACGCACATCTATCAATTTGCGTCCTTCCATATGTTCTGGAGAGCAATAAGGCAAACTACCAATAAAAGATTCTGTAAGGGTCATTCCAGCACGCTCTGTCAAAAACTTAGCAATGCCAAAATCTAGTATTTTTACTACATCCCCTTGTTTTGGGTCTTCGGCAATAAAGATATTTTCAGGTTTAATATCGCGGTGTAAAACAGGATATATTTCACCTTTGAGGCTAATTCCTTGATGCGCGCATTGTAAACCTAAGCAAATTTGATAGATAATTTCTAATGATATAGTTAGGTTTAGTGAATTGGATTTAATAACAGCTTTGAGATTTCTACCTTGTAGGTATTCCATCACATAAAACGGAATTTTATCATCGGTGACACCATAGCTTAAAACGCGAGCAATTTGTTTACTCTTACGTCCTAATTGGGCGCCGATAAAAATTTCTCTACCAAAGCGTTGTGACATTTGCTGGTTATCAATACTTAAAGATAGAATTTTGACAGCTACAGGCATTCCACCCTTAGCAGCATCTTCAGCGAGGTAAACCCTGCCCATTCCACCTTTGCCAATTAAATCTCTAATTAAATAACGATTATTTAAAAATTTTCCTATGTATCCGTCTAACTCAGCCTTATGCATTACTTCATTTTGAATATTCGACAACATAGAAGTTTTCATAAATATTAAGCTTTCATCCCATAATTTTAATTGCCCTTACAGTTACTTACTTTTTAAGTATAGCGATGATAAAAATCACTATTATAAAAGAATTGAATAGAGTCCATAAAAATTAGTTCAAGTAAAAAGAAAATATATATAAAGTCAATAAATAGCCTGTGTAAAACTATCTACACTAAGGTTTAACACATACTTCAAGCTATCCATATGAGAAAATCCACTGAAACATAAAAACCGCTCAATAAGCGGTTATGATTAGTTCAGTACATATACTTATGTAGTTTTTACTGTCAGTACGGAAACAAGCGACGTAGTAGTCGTTGTAATCGTGATGAAGATTCGGTTTTGAGCTTGAAAGCGATCCATTGTGTACGCTGGATTTTCTGAAAATTGTTATCACTTACAACAATTAGGGTAGGTTGTCCATTAGGTAGAACACGACCGAGCGTTAAACCTTCTATATTGTCGAGGGAAACGTCAAGTTTACGTAAATCTAACAGTAGTTTTTTCTGAACAGGTATGATAGCTTTTGTGTCTACCTGTAAAAGACTGTCAACGTTGTGGATATCAGTGGCGCCTTCAAGGGAAACTTGAAATAGTGAAATTGCAAACCCTAAACCAGTGAAAGCCCGCTCGATACTGATAAAATGTCCTTGATTATCAATCGCGTGTAAGTCTGGTAAACCTTGAGCGTATTTACCAGTTATATTAATCAATGGCTTTACCGCTTCGGTTCTATATAAATACTCTTTTTCTAACTGGTTAGTAGAAAGATTATATTGCAAAATGCGGCTAGATGTGCTAAGACCTGGTTTAGCTTCGGAACCATCTTGAATAAGTGCATTTTCCGTAGCAGAGAATAAATACTTATTATCGGGTGTAATCGTCAGGCTTTCAAACACTAAGTTATTGCGAATACCTTTTTTACCATCACGTGAAGGTAAAAACTTATCTGGGATAGGTAAACTACTAACTTCTTTACCCGAAGCAAGCAAAAACTCTTTGATAAACGGGTTGATGAACTTTGCCGCATCACCTTCGGAAGATATAAATACAGTACCTCGATTAGTTAAAGCGATTCCCTCAGAGTCGATAGTGCTGCTGGCAAAATTCTGATTATTTTTATCTACTAATAAAGTAACTCCAACAGGCGCCACCTTTCCATCTTTGAGTAGACCCTGACTCAAATCGATTCTAAAAGTATAAAACCGTGCAGGAGCTTTTTCGCTGCGGTCGTCTGAAATTGCATAATAAAGCTGCTTGGTATCGTCGTAAGTAATGCCAGACAGTCCTCCAATAGGTGTATTTTGAAAAATCGTACCTGTCGGGATAACAGCTTGCCCAATAAACTCGATACCAGTAATTTCAACCGCAGATGAAGGTAGATTTAAAAAAAATAAACTAATAATTAGAATAGGTATACAAAAGAAAACAGTTAGTTGTAAGGCTTTGTTTTTTCTGATTAGCTGCATAATTCTAGCCATCTCGTCAAAATCACCAACACAATATCATAATTAATTCGAGTTGATAAATTTAAGCTTCGGCAAAGAATTTAAATAACCAGTCTTTTACACAGCGTGTAGCATGGCAATCATCTTCGTTATAACGCTGAATGATTGAAAGCATCGCATGATTTCCTGTTTTTAACCATTGGTCATACCAGTAAATACACTTAGCCCCACTAGCATCACTATCACGCCATTCAAATTTTAACCACTTAGCAATAACTTTGAGTGCGTAGCTTTCTATGGGTAGAGCCACATTTTTAATAAGTTCTTCATACACATCAACAAAACGACTGAGTATTGGCAACACAACATCGTTGGGAGTGTGATATAGTTTTGCGAGTCGTTTGACGGTATCAAACTCATACACGCAAAAATGGTAAATCGGCGCCTCTGGGTACTGATTTACTAAATCCACAAACTGCTGCCATACTAACTCTTCGTCTTCAGGTTTCTCTGCCAAAAACGAATAAAACCGTTCAGTCTTTGCTATTTTATCAACAACCAACACTCCCAGTAAGTAATTAAGATTCAAATCTGGTTGTGCTTCTATATCAAAGTAAAGTTCTACAGGATACTCTAGACGAATATCTTTAACGGCTATTTGACTTTGACGCAACGAAGAAATACTTGTATATGTATACGCTTGGGTTAAACCGATATTTTCTTCCACTTTGCGTGTTGACGATTGAAGTAGCAAAGCGCGATTCTCGGTAATCGATTTAGCTTGTACTACCAGCTTTGGGGCAATATAACTATCAAATCCAGGTAAATTTTCTAAATCAAGGGGATTTGTATTAGCCAGAGCTTCGGGAGTATTAATATTCAGAGCTTGAAGTTGAGCATAACGAACTGGAGTAACTCCAGGCATTAGCGAAAGATGACGTGAAGCACGCGCAACATTATAACAATCAGTATGCCAATGACAAAAAGTGCATTTTTGCCGTGAGATAAATATATCGGGTGCGATTTCTGCTTCGAGTGACTCTATGCATTGCGACAAAATTCGCTGCATTTGCACAGACCATCTTTTTAAATCAACGTGGTAACTCGTTTCTTTGGAGCGCAGTATCAACCCAGCAGTTGTAGGTTCGACGAGTTGCGTTATTCTAAGTATTTCGGCATGGTAAGCAGCAATAACTTGATACTCTTGTTTAGGACGCTTACCAAGTTCAATAGTGGTTGGAATGTACTGAAAATCCCCAAACCGTGATTTTCCTGGTTGTTTAATTAATAAATCAGGGCAACTTACTAGTGTATACTCACGACTTGGAACATAAGGAGAAAATAATGGCGGCGCCGTGTAATTAGTAAAAGAATCTTCAAGCGAGAAAGGAAGCGTAGAAACATTATCATCACTTTCGTCGTCTTCAGCAACGGCGCCGACAGCAGCTAACTCAGTACTCAAAATATTTTGTTCTAAGCTATTAGAGACTTGGGTACGCCATTCAATATCAGCATAATCTGCCAATAAAACCCCTTGGTAGATACAATCAACACCTTGCTGCATCAATTCCAAAGTTTCCACCGCACCCGCACGCCAATCACGCGGTCGATAGTTCGGTCGAGTGTACTCAGTGCGTCGTAAAATACTTTTTTGGTGGTTAATTTTATCTTGTTGAAGTTTAACCAGTAAATCGGTCGGTTCAGAGCGCAATGTATAGTCGCCGTAGATGTCTAAAAACGGTCGGCGCCTACAGCGTTGGAATTGCAGCAGAAGTTCAGCGTTAATTAACATTCCTCTAGGCTAACAATAATTTGGTACGAATAGGAGTAAAACATACGTAATATGACAGATAAACTACATCAGCATCGCGCTTTGTTTCCAGCATTGGCAAATAAGACTTACTTTAACTATGGCGGACAAGGCCCAATGCCACAAGTTGCTATTGACGCAGTTGTTGCAGCACAAGTTCAAACGCAGCAGCTAGGCCCATTTAGTAATGCGGTGTATTCCTGGATGAATCAACAAATAGTGACAGCACGCGATAGCATCGCATCGCATTTACATGTTACATCTGAAACAATCACCCTTACAGAAAATGTTACCGTAGGTTGTAATATTGCGATGTGGGGTATAAATTGGCAACCAGGGGATCATTTGTTACTTACAGATTGTGAGCATCATGCTGTGATTGCAATTGCCCAAGCTATTAGGCACCGTTTTCAAGTAGAAATTACAACTTGTCCAATTCTCGCAGCAGATAATCCTATAGATATAATTGCCCAACACCTTCGCCCGAATACTCGTTTGCTAGCGATTAGTCATATATTGTGGAATACGGGTGAGGTTTTGGCTGTTGATAAAATATCTCAATTATGCCGAGCTAATAAAACGTTGTTGTTAGTGGATGCAGCGCAGTCGTTTGGTTCAATGCCTCTAGATTTGAATCAGTTGCCCGTAGATTTTTATGCTTTTACTGGACATAAATGGATGTGTGGCGCCGCTGGGTTAGGTGGATTGTACGTGCGGAAAGAAGTTAGAGAAAATTTGTTACCAACATTTGTGGGATGGCGTAGTGTAATAACAGATACACAGGGACAACCGCAAGACTGGCAACCAGATGGACGAAGTTATGAGGTGGCAACTTCTGATATACCGCTACTTGCAGGGTTGAGGGAGGCAATGGTAATTCATGAGCAGTGGGGAAGTATTCAGGAACGTTATGAGCAAATATTGAAAAATAGCGAGTATTTGTGGTGTAAGTTACAGAGTGTTTCTGGGGTGAAGTGTTTGTTAAGTGTTCCACCGCAAAGTGGGTTGGTTTCGTTTCAATTAAATGATGCGCGACACCAGAAGTTGGTTAATTATTTGGAGGCAGAACACAATATTTTAACTCGGACTATTGCAAATCCTGATTGTGTGCGTGCTTGTGTACATTATTTTACTCTGGAATCGGAAATTGATGATTTGGTTGCGGTGGTTCAGGAATTTTGTGTGTGATTTGCGTGGGTCGGGGCAGGTTTACGAGGTTGTTGTGATAGGTTATAAGTCTTGGTTAATCTGCCCCTACGGTATTTTACGGTATTTCACACGGTATTATTATGGAACGTCCTACTATATATATTGCTATCACTAATCATGGTTTTGGTCATGCAACACGTACTGCTGCTGTTGCTGCTACTATTCAAAAAATGTTTCCTGATGTTTTGCTGATTTTGGTGACTACGGCGCCGCGATGGTTATTAGAATGTTATATACAGGGAGAATTTATACATCGTCCGCGTGCATACGATTTAGGTGTGGTGCAAGCTGATAGTTTAACAATGGACAAGGATGCAACATTGTCTAAGTTACTAGAAATTAAGAAAAAGCAAAATTCAATAATTGCCTCTGAAGTCAACTTTATTCGCCAAAACCGCGTTAATTTAATTTTGGCAGATGTTCCCTTTCTTGCGGCGCCAATTGCAAGTGCAGCCAATATACCTTGTTGGATGATGACAAACTTTGGTTGGGATTTTATATATCGTGACTGGGGTGGAGAATTTATTGCCATTGCTGACTGGATAGGTGAATGTTATAGCAAATGCCAGCGCACTTTTCGTCTTCCTTTCCACGAACCAATGTCAATGTTTTCTAACATTACCGATGTAGGTTTAACTGGTGGTTCTCCCCATTACAAAGCTGAAGAAATTAGTCAAAAATGGAACATTAATGCTCCCAAAGAAAAAACTGCGTTACTTACATTTGGTGGTTTAGGTTTACAAGAAATTCCTTACCATAACCTCAATAAATTTCCCGACTGGCAATTTATCACCTTCGATGCTCCGGCGCCAGAATTACCAAATATAATCAAAATTACAGACCGTAAATATCGTCCAGTAGATATTATGCCAGTTTGCGGTCAAGTTATTTCTAAACCTGGTTACGGAACATTTGCCGAAGCAAGCAAACTTAACATCCCCATAATAACAATTACGCGCGATAACTTTGCTGAAGCTGCGTACTTACTCGAAGGTATTACAAACTACAGCCAGCACAAAATTCTTTCACCACAAGAATTTTTTGAAGGAGACTGGAATTTTCTTAACCAAGAATTTCAGCAACCGAGTCAATCTGAAGTAATAGCTAAAGATGGTAATGAAGTGATTGCTCAAAACGTCATTAACTTTTTAAAGCCAGGACTTACGCACGAAAACCTAGAAACCAGGTTTCTTCGTTGATAGCATGTAATAAAAATGACGATTTGTCTGCGACAATGAATGCGTAGAAACCTGGTTTCTTTGCGTAAGTCCTAAAAGCAATAAAAAAGCGCGACATTTTTAATATGTCGCGTAATCCATCGCGTATAAACTTATCCTAGAAACCGGGTTTCTTAGCTGAGATATTGTAATAAAAACGATGATTTTGCATAGAAAGCCGGTTTCTTTAGGAGAGTGATTTTTTGTAAACAGCGTTATTGCCACCAACAATAAACACATCAAGTTTATTGCTGCCTTGTGAAGTTGCAGCAGGTGCCGAGATAGCTGTACCACCGATATTTTCCCAGGAACTCCAAGTTACGCCATCTGAGTATTTACGGTAGACTGCATTATCTGTACCAACTGCGAATATATCTAAACGGTTGGCGCCCCATGAAGTGACGGCTGGAGCATATAACCATAAACCACCTAAAGATACCCAATCACTCCATACTTGACCATTCCAATATTTATGGTAAATAGCATGGTCGCCACTGCGTACAAATAAGTCAATTCTATTTTCACCCCAAGATACTGCTGTAGGCGCCGATAGTGCAAGTCCGCCCAAACTAGTCCAGTTACTCCAAGTGCTACCATCCCAAGTCATTTGGTAAACAGCGTTATCTGCACCTACAGTAAATACATCTTGACGTGTACCCCAACCTGAGACAGCGACACCTTGCTTACAGAAACCACCTAAATTTTCCCATTCGCAGGCGCCCCAACTTGTATCACTACAAGATAAACGCTGTATTTGGCGTTCTTTACCGATAGTAAATGTATCGATGCGGTTAGGTGCTGGTGATATTGAAGCAGGCGCCGACAAGCTAAACCCACTTAGACTTTCCCACTCACTCCAAGTCGTACCATCCCATGTTTTTTCGTAGACGGCACTATCACCACCGATAGCAAAAATATTAAGACGTTTTTCACCTAAAGATACAGCAGCAGGTGCAGAGAAGGCATTTCCACCCAAACTTTCCCACTCACTCCAACGAGGTAATTGGGGATTTAATTTATCAAAAGCAACTTTGGGTTGAAGAATACCTGCACCAGTATTTTGGTCGAAACCAGGTTCACCAATATTCTTTGCGGTCTGCTTAAAGAGGTCTTTCATTTCCTCTTGGGTGATTCCTGGTTTTGCTTGTGTGAATAATGCTGCCACACCAGCAGCAATTGGACAAGCCGCTGAAGTACCGTTATCGCTGCCAAAATAACCTCGGAAATGTGTAACTGAACAGAAATCTGGTTTGTTGGGGTCGAGTGTTGCTGGCCCTTGGCTACTGTAACCTACAAATTGTTCGTCTTTATTAACAGCACCAACTGTCATTACTAAAGGATGTCCATTGGCGCCCCAAATACTTTTACCAGAACCAATATCACTACCGCAACGGTCTGCTGGACAAGTGCCACCACAGTTCCCTGCTGCAAACAGCATAATAATGCCTTCGTTGATTGCTTCTACAACCTTACGAGTGAACGGATGGTCTGCGTTGGTCGCGTAAAATTCATCCCAGCTTTTCTGATACACACCCCAGCTATTGGAAAGAATATGTGGTGTACCATCAATACGATGTTGGTTAATTGCCCATTGAAATACAGATAGTGCGTTAGATATAGAATCACCACCAGCAATGCGACAATCATATAACTTTGCTTCAGGTGCCATACCGAGAATATCTGTAGCACACATGTTACCGTGTTCACCCCAAGAACGCGCTTTCGTTCCCCAATCTTGTGCAGGACCGCCAATTACATTTGGAATGCGACGAATACCTTCAAATGGGTCAACAGGACGCCCTTCCGCAGTAATACCACCATCAACGACACCAACTACAATACCTTGACCTCTAAATCCAGCAGCCCAAATTTGGTCAACACCAAAATATTTTGCTACATCTGCAATTGTGCCTTTTGCTGTAGTCGGTGAACAGTCACAAGTGCCAACAGGACAGTTACCTTTACCATCCATCGGTTTGACTAAATCGTAGGTAGTCTTTTCCAAAACCGATTGATTGAATGGAGCAATAGGTGTATCTTTGTAGACTTTAACAACACTTGGTTGAGCTTCGAGTTCAGCAATTCTACGTTCTTCGACTTCACCACGAATGATATAAGTCTCTTCGTTAGCAGCCATAATACTTGCAACAATGTTGCTTCCGGGAGCAACTGGAACTGGCTCATATGCGGTATCGAGTCGAAAACTGTCAATACTGGCGCCAACATTTTCTGATGCACCGACTATACCTTGTGTTCTAGATACTCGTAACTCTACAAGAACCTTTTGCATAGCACTGTAAGAGTCAGCATTCATCTGCGTGCTACTCATCACCCCAGTTCCGCGCGACTCACCCATACCTAAAGACGGCATATTACTAGAGTTGGATGATGGAGGCGCCTGTTTAGACTTACCATTACCGTTACCATTGCCATTACCATTGACGCTTCCATTGCCCGAAGCGTTAAAGTCATTATTTTGCATATTGTCAATCCTTTTATAAATTAATTTGGTTTCAGTGCGACCACCGCACACAAGATTGCTTAAACCTTACTTTTTGGAGGGTAATGTAAGTACTGACGACTTTAAATAAAGGGCAAAAGATAAGGTCAAGAAAAATTTTATGCGAGATAGCCAAAAAAATACAGGTAAGGAAATTTACTAATTTTTTTACCTTTAATTTCCTGAGCTTTACCCACCGGGTTTTTCTCTCTAACTTAACTTTTACCCATATTCAGATAGGCTTTTCGACTTGTCAGGGAGGAATTCTAGCCTCGGTTTTCACCGAATTGCTATGGTTGATATTATGAACAGTAATAAGACTAAAGTGAATACGTGATAACACTGAAATTCTTACTTAACCACCGTTGAAGTTCAGTGTAAATCACGGTATCATTTATAAATTAAGGCGCTATGCATCGCCAATTACTTATTTCGCCTGTCTTCGAGGGCTTCACCCCTACATTATGACACCCCTCATAGGTAATGGCAAGTTTCACGTATAAATTGTAGTGACCCTCGTTGTAAGCACTTCAGTGCTTTCCATTCAAAGATTCTTCCTAAGAAAAAAACACCTATGACCTGGCGGAAAACCAGATAACTCACCAAACACCCGATAACCATGTTTCTCGTAAAAATCAGGCGCCTGAAAACTAAAAGTATTGAGAAAAACTTGTTTAACACCCCTACCACGAGCTTCATCCTCAGCCATCTTTAAAATAGTACTTCCATACCCACCTTTCCGATATGGTTCGCTAATCCAAAACAACTCAATATAAAAGCAATCCCAATACGTCTCTCCAACCAACCCACCAACTATTTTTTGTTCCGCATCTCGAAGTGAAAGACACAGCTTTTTATAATTATAATTTCCAGCTTGCTCTTGGTTAAACTGATTGATTCCTTCTTGAATAGCTTCTGTAAATGCACTATCAGGATTTTCTTCAAAAACAATGGCGCATGTTTGGCTCATATCACTACCGTATTTACGTATTTACCAAGATGACTATTATACAAAAGGAGCAATAGTATAGATAATTAGAGCTTGCGTGTGCGTCAAAAAGTAAATGGTAAATATTGCCATGTGCTGAAACTGCTACAAACACTCAACAGGCTAGCATCCACCTCGCAATCTAATTCCAACAATGGATGAAAAAACTCTACCTAAATCTATAGATACTAGTCTTGTTAACAATCTAGAACAAGCAAGAATAGCAGCAGAAAATATAAGTACTGACCCCGAACTTCTGCATCATCTAAGCGTAATTTTTTATATTGTATTGGTTTTGTGATATTTGCTTGTTTATATAGTTATAATTACTTAAATTTTAATTGACATCGTTATATTTACGATTATTTTTATAGAGGCGCCATTTCCACAGTGGAATTATAAAGATTGTCCACCAAGCAAAAAATTGTAATTCTTATTTGTAACCCAAATTTCTTTTAAAAATTTAATTAAAAGTAAGAATATATACTTTATTTAATAATTAAATAGCTACACTGAAAACAAGCATAACTTACGATATTGCCACAATTCTGAGTCGATGCGTAAAAGCTATTAATTTATGTAATAAAATGATATATCAAAGTAATTCTACATACTTACATTTTCATGTCACTTACTTAAACTCAAAAACTTAATTTTAGGTTGTTTGGAAATTATTCACTCTCTGTCTAGTCTGTGTCTCTGTGGTAAAAATATTTTGTTTATGTTGGGTTCCGCTATCGCTCCACCCAACCTACGCTATTAAATTTTAATTTATGAATGATTTGGAAGAGTTGGTTACGGAAATTAGTCGCTTTGAGGCAATTATAGCTGATTGGGATGAACGAGAGCGAGGTGTGGCTGTCGGCTTCAAAAGGGCTATTGAAGCCTTACACAAGGAAGCTTTCGCGCGTTTAATTAAAAGCGTCAAGCAAGAATCAATGTCGGCTTTGCGTAATGCAGTTCAAGATGAAGTAGTATATGGTGTCCTAGCTTACCACGAATTAGTTAAGCCACCAAAACCTTCTCTCGAACAGCGTTTACAAACAGCTATCGAAGAAGTCCGTCCTAGTTTAAAAAGTCATAATGGTGATGTTGAATTGGTAGCAATTAAACCACCAAGTACAGTAAAAGTTAGATTAATTGGCACATGTAAAAATTGTCCCTCTTCTAATTTTACTTTGTCTCAACGCATTGAACAGACTATTCAAGCATACTGTCCTGAAATTACTAAAGTTGTTGCAGTATAGGTAATGTTCATTCCAAAATTGCCCTTTTCAAATTTAGGCGCCGATATCATATTAGGTACACGTGAAGAATTTGCAGTACCTCTGGCACCTAGTGCAGTATCTATGTTCGCTCCACGCGGCGCCTGTTTAACATCACAAAGTGGCCCTCTATGGGTTGCGGATACAGGACATCATCGGTTATTGGGATGGCGAAACTTACCAACTCAAGATGGTCAACCTGCTGACTGGGTAATTGGACAACCTGATTTTTTTCACGAAGGACAAAATGCTAAAGGTACACCAGGAAACACAACGCTTAGTGTACCAACAGGTATTTGTGTTTGTGGTGGTGGTTTAGCTGTAGCGGATGCTTGGAACCATCGCGTTTTAATTTGGAAACAAATTCCACAAGATAGCAATGTGCCGGCAGATATTGTACTAGGGCAAAATAATTTTACTGATAATCGACCAAATAGAGGTGAGCAAGAAGCTTACGCAAATACTCTTAATTGGTGTTACGGTGCTTTTTATTATCAGGGAAAGCTGTTTGTTGCTGATACTGGTAATCGTCGCGTATTAGTTTGGAATAAGTTGCCAAGCGAGAATGGTCAACCTGCTGATTTAGTCTTGGGACAACCAGATATGTTTTCCCGGAATGAAAATGGTGGTGGAACTGCATCCGCTTCGAGTATGCGTTGGTGCCATGATATTACATTTTGGCAAGAAAATTTAGTTGTGACTGATGCTGGTAATAACCGCGTCATGATTTGGGAAGGAATGCCAACAGAAAATAATACTCCCTGTACTGTTGTATTGGGACAAAAAAGCTTTGATTTTGTTGAGTTAAATCAAGGTGTTTATTTCCCTAATGCTAGTAGTCTCAGTATGCCATATGGTGTTGATGCTGTTGGTGATTGGTTAATAGTTGCTGATACAGCAAATTCGCGATTGTTGGGATGGAAAAATTCTACATCATGTGGGGTAGATGCTGGTGTGTTAGTTGGACAAAAGGATTTTAAAAGTAAATCAGAAAATGGTGACTATGGATTACCAAAGCGAGACAGTGTTAATTGGTGTTATGGCATTAATATATGTGGTGATACTGCTGTGATTTCTGATTCTGGTAATAATAGAATTTTATTATGGCGCCTTAATTAATCCCCCCAACCCCCCTTAATAAGGGGGGCTAAGAGGTGCTTATTGTTCCCCCCTTATCAAGGGGGGTTAGGGGGGATTTGTAACGAACCGCAAAGGACGCTTCATAGCGCAAAGGAAAGAAAGAAGAGAAGGAATATCTTATAAATGATGTATGAAGAAATACGAGTACGGGGTACAGTTCAAGGAGTAGGATTTCGTCCTACAGTTTATCGTATTGCCGTAGCGAATGGGTTGCGCGGTGAAGTTTATAACGACGGTGAAGGAGTTGTAATTCGCGCATTAGGAAGTGAAGAATCTTTAGAAAAATTTGTTCGCCAATTACAGCAAGAATGCCCGACCTTGGCAAAAATAAATGAAATAACACGCACACAACATATATCTGAGGGTGAATTTAACTTTGATGATTTTGTAATTTCTAAAAGTATTAATAATGTAATTAATACCGAAATTACACCTGATACTGCGACCTGTGTACAATGTCAAAGCGAAATCTTCGACCCTCATAGTCGCTGGTTTCGTTATCCTTTTACCAATTGTACCCATTGTGGACCACGCCTAAGCATTATTCGTTCTATACCTTATGACCGCAATAACACTAGCATGGCAAGCTTTGCGATGTGTCCGGAATGCATGGAGTCATACAACGATATTACAAATCGTCGCTTTCATGCTCAACCAACAGCTTGTCATGTTTGTGGTCCGAAAGCATGGTTAGAACGTGCTGATGGCAAACCTTTTGCAGCTTCTATGTTCTCAATGCTAGATGAAGTTGATGCCGTTTGCACTTTGTTACAAAAAGGGGAAATTGTTGCCATCAAAGGTCTCGGTGGAATTAATTTGGCGTGCGATGCTAAGAGCGAAACCGCAGTTAAAAAACTCCGCGAACGAAAACAACGATACCACAAACCCTTCGCCTTGATGGCGCGTGATATTACTGTCATTGAAAAATATTGTACTCCTAATGCCAAAGAACGTGAATTACTTTTATCTCACCAGGCGCCTATTGTTTTAATTAAGAAAAAAGAAGGTGATTTTCTTTCTCCATTAGTGGCGCCTTCCTCAAGTACTATTGGTTTCATGTTGCCATATACTCCTTTACATCATCTTATTCTCAAACGGATGAATCGTCCGATTGTATTTACTAGTGGTAATATATCTGATGAACCGCAGTGTATTGATAATGAGGAAGCGCGCGAGAAGCTAGGACATATCGCCGATTATTTCCTTCTCCATAACCGAGATATAGTTAATCGTGTGGATGATTCGGTGGTTAGAGTCGTTGGTGATAAAACTCGAATTATTCGACGCGCACGAGGATATGCACCTGCTTCTATTAACTTACCCTCTGGTTTCGCTACTTCACCTCAAGTTTTAGCGATGGGGGGTGAGTTAAAAAGTACCTTCTGTTTATTACGTCACGGCAAAGCTATTATTTCACAACATTTAGGAGATTTAGAAAATGTCGCAACGTTTAATAGTTACCAAGAAGCGCTTGATTTATATTTAGACTTGTTTGAGCATAAACCGGAAGCAATTGCCACAGACTTGCACCCAGAATATTTATCTACAAAGCTTGGCAAACAATTAGCAGCTAGTAACCAGTTAATTGAAGTACAGCATCATCATGCTCATGTTGCTGCTTGTATGGCAGAGAATAATATAGATATAAATACGGCGCCTGTTTTGGGTATTGCTTTCGATGGTTTAGGCTATGGTGAAGATGGGACACTTTGGGGGGGAGAATTTCTTTTAGCTGACTATCGTGAATTTACGCGAGTCGCAACATTCAAACCTGTTCCAATGATAGGAGGCGCCTTAAGCATTCATCAACCTTGGCGTAACACTTATTCACACTTAGTAACTAAATGGCAAGAGTTAGAGTCTAAGTATGGAAGCTTAGAATTATTCGAGTTTTTACAAACGAAACCGATATCACTACTTAATCAATTAATAAGTAAACAAATTAATTCACCTCTAACTTCTTCTGTTGGGCGCCTATTCGATGCTGTTGCTGCTGCTATTGGTATTTGTCGCGACACATGTAGTTACGAAGGACAAGCTGCAATTGAAATGGAAGCACTAGTTAACGCTGGTAATAATAAAGAATCGCTAAGTTATAGTTTTGATATCGAAAAATCAAATAATATTAGTTATATTGATTCAAGCTACATGTGGATTCAACTTTTAGATGATTTGCAGCAAAATATACCAAAGCAAGTTATTGCCGCTAAATTCCACCAAGGTTTGATTAATGTTATCGTTCAAATGGTAAACCATCTGCGACAAGAGTATAAATTTAATCAAATAGCTTTAACAGGTGGAGTTTTTCAAAATGCTATTTTGTTAGAGCAGCTTCAAGACAAATTAGCAAAATTTGATACAAAAGTCATTACTCATAGTTTAGTACCTTGTAACGATGGTGGCATATCGTTGGGACAAGCAGTAATTGCCGCTGCACGATTACAGAAACCGGGTTTCTTAGTCGATAACTTGTAATCAAAATAACTATTTTAGTTAGAAACCCGGTTTCTTTATTATTTATTGGTGGTATTTATGTGTTTAGGAATTCCTGGTCAAATAGTTGAAATTACTGATACTAATAATAAACTAGCTGTTGTTAATGTTGGTGGAGTCAGGCGCCAAGTAAATATTGCCTGTATAGTTGACGAAAATCACTCTCCTGCTGACTGCGTTGGAGATTGGGTATTAGTACATGTAGGCTTTGCAATGAATCGAATTAATGAGAAAGAAGCGGCTGAAACCTTGCAAATCTTGCAAGAACTAGCAGCCGCGCAAGCAGCACTTAGCAATTAATTGGCTAAGGCTAATCATATCGAAGTTCAAACAACTTAGACTATTAAATTAATATAAAATCTCAAAATCAGATGAAATACGTTGATGAATACCGAGAACCCCAAAAGGGAGAAATATTACTCCGTGAAATCGAGACATTATCAAAAAAATTAAACAGACGTATAAAAATTATGGAAGTATGTGGTGGACATACGCATTCCATTTTTAAATACGGTATAGAAGATGCTTTACCAGAAACAATCGAATTAATTCATGGACCAGGTTGTCCTGTATGCGTAATGCCAAAAGGAAAACTTGATGATGCTATAGCTATAGCTAAACACCCAAATGTCATATTTACAACATTTGGTGATACAATGCGGGTTCCCGGCTCTAAGACTAGTTTATTACAAGCTTCTTCAGAAGGCGCCGATATTCGCATGGTCTACTCACCATTAGATAGTTTACAGATAGCCAGAGATAATCCAGATAAAGAAATTGTTTTTTTTGGTATTGGTTTTGAAACAACTGCTCCAAGCACTGCCTATACAATTAAGCAAGCTTTCTCAGAAAATCTTCATAATTTTAGTTTATTTTCTAATCACGTACTAGTAATTCCGGCATTACAAGCTTTACTCGATAACCCAGATTTACAACTAGATGGGTTCGTTGGGCCCGGTCATGTCAGCATGGTAATTGGCTGTAACCCGTATAATTTTATTGCTAAAGACTATAATATACCTATTGTAATATCCGGCTTTGAGCCAGTAGACATTCTCCAATCAATTTGGATGTTACTACAGCAATTACTACAAAATCGCTGCGAAGTAGAAAATCAATACAGTCGTGTTGTACAGACACAAGGAAACATTCAAGCAATTACAGCAATGAATGAAGTATTTGACATCCGCTCTGAATTTGAATGGCGAGGTTTAGGTTATATTCCTGCTTCGGGTTTAAAAATCCGTCCTAAATACGCACGCTTTGACACCGAAGCAAAATTCGCTATTCCTAACAATCAAGTTGCCGACCATAAAGCTTGTCAGTGTGGAGAAATACTCAAAGGAGTTCTCAAACCTTGGCAATGTAAAGTTTTTGGCACCGCTTGTACACCAGAAAACCCAATCGGTACTTGTATGGTTTCTAATGAAGGCGCCTGTGCTGCTTATTATAAATATGGTCGATTATCTATCAGTAAATAAATAGGAATTATAATACTGGGAATATATTAGCATTTAATTAATGACTACTTTGTATGCTCCCATCAGGCATTATTGTATTACCAAATATAGTTCCACTTAAATCGGCGCCACTCAGATTAGCATTACTAAAATTCGCATTCTTTAGTTCTGCACTCGATAAATTGGCGCCAGTAAGATTAGCACTAGTAAAATTTGTGTTATTTAAATAACCTAAAAATAAATTTGCACCACTTAGGTTTGCGCTGGTTAAATTAGCATTCTCTAAATTAACCATTGACATACCAGCATTGCTTAAATTCGCCCCAGTTAAATTTGTACCTTCAAGATATAATTCATGTAGAGCAGTTCCAATCATATTAATGCTACTTAAATTAAGATTTGATAAATCTGACTCTAAATATATTTCTGTACCAGATAAATCCCGTTCACCTGCTAAATATCTTCTAATTAAATCTTCGCGGGAAACATAGACCATTGTTATTTACTTCATGCTTGTAATTAGTCTTACTTCGTAAAATTTTTGTATAAAAATGTCACAGAAGGGTTGTAAGAAGACTGGCAACGGATTATGTAACGGATTTAACGGATAGATTTGCTAATTATGTTTGCTACATTTCTCTTGTGGGATAGGCATCCTTGCCTGTCCCTTGATGGAAAGGACGGGCAGGGATGCCCGTTCCACAAGAGTCATTCCACAAGAGTGTTACACTATGAGTTTGAGTTATTTGACTTTTATTTTTTAGACAAGTTTGGTTCGACTATCTGAGGATAGTTATCATAGTTACGTCGTACCCAGTCCATGCCAACTTCGTTATTGAGTTTGATTTTTTGTGGTGTGTTGGGATAAATTTTTCTTAAAATATCTGAGTCTTGTTCAATTACGACTTTGACTAAATCTAGGAATTTGAATTTAAGCAATTTGAATATTGGGTTTTTTGCTAAACCAAACATTATTGCATAAGTACGTGACTTTGTTGGTGACTCTGGAATAAATGCATGAATTTGTTTGAATTTCCCGGCGCCTGTTTCACCATGAAGTACTGCAAGTGAGGGAAAATAGTTTTCAAGGTGAGCATTAAGTACTTTGGGAAACATGAATAAACCAGGGTTGCTCAGTTTCTCCTTCAAATCGGTAAGCGCAACAGGCATACTAAAATAAGCGTGTGAATGATGCCCATTGTCTATAAACTTTTCAAAATTGACTTCTTGAATCTTGAATAATGAACGATGCGTACCGTTTTGGTGATTGTAGTCGTGCATGTTTAGCAACAGCGACATTAAGTTAGCTTCAATGCTGGTATCTGCTGTACATCCTATTAATTCATACTCTGCGGCAATTTCATTCAAAATATTAGGTATAAGTTGTTTTGGTTCAGTATTTCCGTATGACCAAATAAAATCACCTTGGATAATTAACTCTAAAGGCGCCAACTGCGGTAAGGTCTTTTTATTTGAACCTGGTAAAACAGTACAACCTTCACTGTCAAATTGCAGTGCATGAAACGGGCAAACTACTACACTGGTTTTATCTTGCTGTACTTCACACCATCCCTCACTAAGCATGGCGCCCATATGTGGACAAGCATTTGGTAAAGCATTTACATTACCTAGCGCATCTTTCCATAGTACATAGTCATTACCATACAGCGATACTTTGAATGGTTTATTAACTTGTAACATTGATTTGTGCGCTAATAACCAAGGGGCGCCTTCTAACATCGGCATAAAGATTTACCACGTGTTTAATACGAGCAATAAAAAAGATTTAAAATCTGACGCTACGGTGCTTATAATTTAAAAATATGAGTATTAACTCACATTTGTCAATACCTTACACAAAAAATGAGTAGGGTGCGTGAAGGCTACCAGTACTGCGCTTCGTTTTAAAATTTTGTAGCCTTCACGCACCGTGCTTTTGTTTGTAAAGATTAGCCTATCCGTTACATCCGTTATATCCGTTGCAAACCAACTCATCAAATTTAATGGTATGAACCCCAACTCTCAAGACCCCCAAGAAAACGTAAAAATGAGGCGCCAACCTAAGCAAAAGCGTGGTCAGGAGCGTGTTGAGCGAATTTTGGATGCAGCAGTAGAAGTATTTGATGAAGTTGGGTTTGATGCTGCGACGATGAATAATATCGCTTTGCGCGCGCAAACTGCTATCGGTTCCGTGTATCAGTTTTTTCCTGATAAACTAGCTATTTTTCAAGCTTTAGAACTGCGTCATCTTGAACGAGTTCATGCTGCCTGGGCAAAACTCGACAGTCTTAATATTGCCGAACTGCCATTCGAGACGTTTATTCAAACGATGTTAAAGATATTCAAAGAAATCTTTGATGAGCCAACATCGCGGTTACTGTTCATTCAGTATTTCACTTCTAACGCGATGTTCCAAACTATCGATGATAGTCTGACGCAACAAGGAATAGATTTCCAGGCAAAGCTACTACACGCACGCAACCCAAAATTGAGCGATGAAAAGTGTCAATTGATTGCCGAAATATGTGTTCAAGCTGCAAATGCTTTACTTGTAGTCGCCCTTCGCAACCCAGAACCACGCCGTGAAGAGATTTTTCAGCAAATTGAAGAGTTAATGATTGCTTATCTACGTCCCTATGCTGGGGATGTTAGGGATGAAATGCACAATCAAGTAATGAAAGTAATGATATGTCCACACTGTAATTCCCGGCGCCTTTCCAAGAATGGACTAAGGCATCAAAAGCAAAGATATATTTGTAAAGATTGTGGTAAGCAATTTATACAAAGTTATTCACCCAAAGGTTATAGCGATGATATCAAACAACAGTGTTTAGAGTTGCACAATAAAGGTATGGCGTTTCGGGAAATAGAGCGGCAGACGGGTGTTTCCCACAATACAATTATTAATTGGGCAAAGGAAAAATGAGTGCCGCAAAATTTTAATATTAGTTTCTCAGATTTTTGACAACTATTCGTGTATTTATGTGTAATAATGTCACGAGTTAAGCAATTAAATAAATTACTATACAGGGTAAGTGAGGCTTACAGGTTTGGAACTATTAACCCTTCAAAAGGGTTAAAATACAAAAGCCTACTTTTGGCTTGGCGCCACGAGCGCTTCTAAGCACACACGTACTCGATAATTTATTTTTTGGCGCCGCTGTATAAATGTAGTATTCAATACCATCACTTAGTACTCCGCCGTACAAAGCATTCAAAGCCAACAATCAACGAGTTTTTGACTTCCTTTGCGTCATGTAGCGTCCTTTGCGGTTGTTAATCAAAACCAAAATGGACATGGCAGACTACTTAAGCGACTAAAAACAGAAAAACGTGATTTTGTCCAAGAAATCACGCTTATCTAGATTTAAGACATTTGTTCTATCACCACTAGGAGTAAATAGTGATGAACTTGTTAAAATTGACAGAAGAAGTGAAGCTCACTTCGAGTAACGATAAAAATATAAGTTTCAACCCAAGACAAACTGCTTATCCACGTCCGCAATTACAGCGACAGCATTGGCAAAGCCTAAATGGTCAATGGAAATTCGCATTTGACGACGAAGGCAAATGCACGAAGCCGGATAATATCAGGCAGTGGATTAATAATATCGAAGTTCCCTTTGCTCCGGAATCTATCAAAAGTGGGATTGGTGATACGGGTTTTCATCCAAATTGCTGGTATGAGAGGGAATTTGAAACTCCTCCCGGAGAGGGAAGACTAATATTGCACTTTGGTGCTGTAGACTATCGTGCGCGCGTTTGGGTAAACAACCAATTTGTGGGAGAGCATGAAGGTGGACATACATCCTTCTCGTTCGATATCACCGATATGCTCTCAGATACTGGCATCACAAAAGTAACAGTCTGGGCACATGATGACCCCCACGACTTAGCAAAACCTCGTGGTAAACAAGACTGGCAACTGGACGCACACAGTATTTGGTATCCTCGCACGAGTGGTATTTGGCAAACAGTTTGGCTCGAACGTGTAGGCGCCACTTATATAGATAGCATCCAGTGGACACCCCACATGGAGCGCTGGGAAATTGGTTTTGAAGCGTTTATTCAAGGTGAGCGCCAAAACGATTTACAAATCAAAATAAAACTCAGCGTTGGTGAGACTGTTTTAGTAAACGATACATATACAGTATTTAAGGGAGAAATTCACCGTCGTATTGCGCTTTCTGACCCTGGTATTGATGATTACCGGAACGAGCTGCTGTGGAGTCCAGAGAAACCAACTTTGATTGATGCTTCCATTCAACTCTGGCATCAAGACGAACTTTTGGATGAAGTCAAATCCTACACAGCAATGCGCGCGGTAGGAATTCAGCGTGACCGCTTTATGCTCAATGGGCACCCTTACTATCTACGTTTAGTTCTTGACCAAGGATATTGGGAAGAGTCACTGATGACGGCGCCTTCTGATGAAGCGTTGCGTCGTGATGTGGAACTAGTCAAAGCAATGGGTTTCAATGGAGTACGTAAGCACCAGAAAGTTGAAGACCCCCGTTTCTTATATTGGGCGGATGTACTAGGTTTATTAGTTTGGGAAGAAATGCCAAGTGCTTACCGCTTTACACCAAAAGCTGTAGAACGCATGACGCGGGAATGGACTGAAGTTATCAAGCGAGATATCAGTCACCCTTGTATTGTGGCGTGGGTTCCGTTCAATGAATCTTGGGGAGTTCCCAATTTAACACAAACGGCTGCTCATCGAAATTATGTCTTGTCAATGTATCACTTAACCAAGACCCTTGACCCAACTCGTCCAGTAATTGGTAACGATGGTTGGGAGAGTACTGATACTGATATTCTTGCTATTCATGACTATGACAATAACCCAACTACCTTGGCAAAACGTTATGGTGATGAAGTCAAGTTATCTGACTTATTAAATCGCGAACGTCCCGGAGGACGAGTTCTCACCCTTGATAACTATGCTCACAATGGGCAGCCAGTAATGCTAACAGAATTTGGTGGCATTGCTTACACCCAGGAACATGAAACTAATAGCACTTGGGGATATGCCAGAAGTTCAAATATTTCTGAGCTACAAATGCGGTACAGTGGGTTGTTAACAGTAGTAAACCGCGTTGAAATGTTTAGTGGTTTCTGCTACACCCAGCTTACCGATACTTTCCAAGAAGCAAACGGGTTGTTATATATAGACCGTACACCCAAAATCCCAATTGAGGCAATCGCTAGTGCAACTCTTGGTAATGACCAGCAACACTCAGCAGCTAAAACCGAATGGTTAGAGTCAACATTAGTGCAAGAAACTGCTTATTGCGGTAGCGATGGTTGTAGGTAAAATCACGACATAATGTAAAGACGCGATTAATCGCGTCTCTACATTATAATATCTGACCATACCAAATGATAATCAATCTAATTGCCTCAAACAGCACGCGCAGACTGCTTGGACTTACTTGATATTTAACAGTTAGTACATCAATCCAATTGTTTAAATCAGCATGGTTAGGACTTGCTAAGTCCATCGTTTCTACCCAAGCAGTGTATATTTCTTCACCTAAATCAGGATGTGCAATAGCTCCCGCCTCCGCACGCACCATCAAAATACAACGTTGGTTCATACTACAGGCATTTTCTAGCTTCATAATTTAAAAACCTGGTTTCTACGCATTCATTGTCGCAGACAAATCATCATTTTTATTACACGCTATCAACGAAGAAACCAGGTTTCTAGGTTTCAAGTTTAGCTTTATCCAAGAAAGAATTCTTGCAAAAATGCGTAAAACTTCGGCGCCAGAAACTCAAATTTTTCTCCAACACAATCAGGGGTACTAATTTTATATCCTTTGCCATTTAACCAATTATGATTATTTGGCGTATAAATAAAATGAGCCATTCCTTCAGAGTAGTACCCTGATAAGGTCATAGTATTAATTTTTGGAAAAAAGCACACGCTGAAATTAACGTTTTTGCCTATATGTTTTTCTTTTTTGAAAGTTATAGATAAATTATTACTACCAATTTTTTGAGCCAACAAGCTATATTGATTTTTTGGGAACATAAAAGCTGCATCAAAACAGCTAGCTTGTCGATACAATAACTTGAACTCAGTTTCCGGAAATACTAAAGCCGCGATGTTAGCAGCCTCTACCAGCAAATCTGGTTGTATACTATAAATGACTTTAATTGCATCACAAGACATTTTTTTACCTTAAAATTATTAGGATTGAACTGGGAGTACTCGCCCGAGATCAACTTATATTATTTTTTAATTATTTTAATTTTAGCAATTGCCGAATACATCAACCTCATATAAATCTCATATAAATCTCATATAATTTTATTTGACGATGAATATAAATGTGTAATATGATACATTTATATTTTTATTAATTATGAATAAATTTTGAAAAATTGAAAATTTACAACTTTATACGCTCCTGTGGCTTCCATGAATCTCGATTCTCTGCTTGAACTTATTAACAGCAAGCTAATTGCTATCCAAAGCCACCCTCTTAATTCGGCAGAACGTTTGGTTTTGCGGGGAATTTGGCACGATTGGAATTATAACCAAATGGCTACTGAGGGAAGTTATAGTCCTGGATATCTTTCTAATGTCGTGGCGCCTCCTTTGTGGCAAAGACTTTCTGCACTTATTGACAGGCGCCTGACTAAAAAAAATTGTCGTGGGCTGCTCTTAGACTACGCGGCTAGTTTGAATGCAAACAAAATGCCATCAGAGCAACTTCCTACTAGCTTAAGAGAGAATGTCAGCCAAGATATGTTGCCTTGCTTCCCTAGTGGCTCAGTTCCTCTTGGCTCTCCTTTTTATATTGAAGACTCTGCCCTAAAAAATATTATTTGTCAAGAGATTATTAAAGCAGGCGCCTTGGTGACAATTAAGGCACCTAGAGAAATGGGGAAAACCTCACTACTGCTGAGAAAATTTTTATTTTTATAGATGAAATAGATAGTATTTTAGGTTCAAATCTTCCAGTTAATGATTTTTTTGCGTTCATCCGCTTCTGCTACAACCAACGCACCATTAATATAGAATATCGGCGTTTAACCTTTGTTCTATTGGGAGTAGCAACACCAACAGAATTTATAGTTGATTATAAAAGAACACCTTTTAATATTGGTCAAGCAATTCAGCTAGAGGGTTTCAAAGAGCATGAAGCTCAACCTTTGCTTCAAGGATTAACAGAGAAAGTTAGTAATCCGCAAGTGGTGCTGAAAGAAGTTTTAGGCTGGACAAACGGTCAGCCTTTTCTAACTCAAAAACTTTGTAAGCTGATTCGCAATTCTTCATCTCCTATTCTGACAAATCAAGAAGCAGAATGGATTGAAAACTTAGTGCAGGAGTCTATTTTAGATAATTGGGAATCCCAAGACCAACCAGAGCATCTAATAACTATTCGCGACCGCATCCTTAGAAGTGAATACCAACCTGCTCGACTACTAGAGATTTATAAACAAGTATTGCAACAGGTCGAAGTTGCCGCAGTTGACAGTCCAGAAAAAAGGGAATTGCTCTTGGCAGGACTTTTGATTAAGCACCAAGGTTGTTTAAAAGTGCATAACCGTATTTATAAATCGATTTTTAATAGTAGTTGGATTGAACTATACTTATAAAGATTAATGAATTATATGATACTAAGTAACTGGCTAACAGAATTATATATCGCGTCTCTACATCGTTTGATAGAGATATTGATTGCTCTAATTCAGATACAACTTTGATGGTAACTAAATAAGAAAAAATGTATACTCAAAAACTGATAAAGCCTGATGGCCGTAACCTAACGTTATATAGTAGATTTCCAATTGCAGGGGGAATAATTGCTCCTAGTCCTAGCAATGAACCAGTACTAGCAAATCCTCATTTACGCTGGCATCCATTACGAGGTGAATGGGTAGCTTATGCTAGTCACCGTCAAGGACGTACTTTTATGCCACCTCCAGAGTATAATCCTTTGGCGCCCACTAAAGACAAAAATATTCCTACAGAGCTTCCTGAAGGAAATTATGATGTTGCTGTATTTGATAACCGCTTTCCTTCTTTAAATTTAACGGCACATAACCCACCAAAATCTATTGTTGATACTTTACCTGCTAACGGCGCCTGTGAAGTAGTAGTTTTTACTCAAGACCCGAAAGCGTCTTTAAGTTCATTAGAACTAGACCATTTAGATTTACTATTACAAGTTTGGGGTGAACGTGTACGTTGCCTTGGTGCAAATGCTGAAATTCAGTATGTTCTACCTTTTGAAAACAAAGGTGTAGAAGTAGGGGTGACACTCCACCATCCCCACGGTCAAATATACGCTTATCCATTTATCCCTCCCGTTCCCGCTCGAATGCAACAAATGCAGCAGCGATTTTATGAGGAACATCAGCAGGGATTATTAGCCGATTTGATACAAAAAGAGATAGCTGATAACAAACGCATTATTTATCAAGATGAACACGCTATCGCTTTTGTGCCAGTATGCGCGCGCTATCCGTATGAAGTATGGCTTGCACCAATTCAGCCAGTTTCGACGTTTCATTATCTCAGCTCAGAACAAAGGTGGTCACTTGCTAAAGCTTTAAAAACTGTGACACTTAAATATGATGGCTTATTCGGGCGCCCGTTTCCTTATTTAATGGCTTGGTTTACTGCACCAACAGATGGGAAAGCACATCCCGAAGCGCATTTACACGCCGAGTTTTATCCACCATATCGAACAAGTGAAAGACTCAAATATTTAGCAGGTACAGAACTTGCTGCAGGAATGTTCGCAAACGATGCGCTTCCAGAGGAAAAAGCCAAAGAGTTACAAGCAGTTATCGTAAATATTGAAGAACCATCACGTTTATAAAAGGGGTGTTAAAAAATGAATCAGTATACTGATGAAGTATCTACCAAACTCGAATTTATCCGCCAAACTCTTAAAGAAAACGGCGCCCAAGGTGTTCACTTATGCGGTACAGACTGGTTTGCTTGGATAACTGCTGGCGCCTCAAATACTGTTTTGCTTACTGCTGAAACCGGAATAGCATCAGTATTGGTAACTGCGGATGATGCTTGGGTATTAACAGACGAAATTGAAGCGCAACGTTTGCAAGACGAAGAATTGCCAACGAACTTTAAATTAGAAATCTATCCTTGGGCAGATACTAACGCGCGTAAGTCATTTATACGTAATGCAACAGGAGATGGAAAAATATTAAGCGACCGTCCAGTTGAAAGTGAAAAGCCATTACCTGAATCTTTACAGCAATATAAAAGAGTAATGATGTCGAGCGAACTAGAGCGCTATCGCGAAGTAGGACGCAAAGCAAGCGCTGCAATGACACAAGTACTACTAGCAGCAAAACCGACCTGGACGGAATATGAATTAGCTGGTGCAGGTGCAGAAGCACTATGGGCAAGAGGATTACACCCAGCATTAACACTTGTTGCTGGAGAAAGACGCTTACCGTTATATCGTCATGCTACACCTACAAACGAACCAATTGGTGTCAAAGCAATGATGGTATTTTGCGCGCGGGGGTATGGTTTGTATGCAAATCTAACCCGTTTCGTTTCTTTTGGTACTATTTTAGATAAAGAAAACGAATTGCATCGTGTTTGCCGTGAAGTAGAAAGCGTAGCGCTAAATATGTGTAAACCAGGAACTGCGATGAATGAGGTTTACCAAGCTTTAGCTGAGACTTATGAACAACACGGTTTTCCCAATTCAATCCGCGAACATCATCAGGGAGGAACGACTGGATACCTAGCGCGAGAAATTGTCGCAAATCCCACTACAAGTGATACTTTGAAAGAAAACATCGCTGTTGCGTGGAATCCAAGTCTTGTAGGTGCAAAAATTGAAGATACTTTTGTAATTAGTGCTGATGGTAAGTTGGAAAATTTGACTTATGACCCTAACTTTCCTAGCGTCGAAGTAGAAGGGAGATTACGTCCACTTGTTTTAGAAGTTTAATATTTAGTATAATTTTTTGACAAATTTACTATTGAAACTATGAATTTTCAAACAATATTTAATCAAAAATTGCCTCAAGTTGAAGCGTTGGCGCCTGGAAGAGTTAATCTACTTGGTGAACATACTGATTACAATGATGGATTCGTTCTGCCTACAGCAATTCCCCAAAAAACAGTAGTGCAAATTGGGTTGAGTGATGATGGTATGTACCACTTCTATTCAGAAAATTTAAATGAACAGGTGGATATTGGAGAGGAGTATTTTAGACCAGGTAATATGTCTGGGGCAGGCAAGATGCCTACCCTACAATACGAATTTGCAAGCTATATTTTTGGTTGTATTCAAGTTTTGAAAGAAGTTGGGTATACAATATCACCATTGAATTTGTACGTAAAATCATCAGTTCCGATAGGTTCCGGGTTGTCTAGTAGTGCAGCATTAGAGGTAGCAACTCTTAGAGGAATACGTCAACTTTTTAATTTGCCTATCAATGATGTAGAAATTGCCCAGTTTGCACAACAAGCTGAAATTCAGTATGCCCATGTACAATGTGGGATTATGGATCAGATGGCTTCGAGTCTGGCTGATACTAAACACATGCTGTTTTTAGACACTCGTAGTTTGGAACGTCGTGTTTTACCTTTGCCTGAAGGCGCCTCTATTGTAGTAATAGATAGCGGTGTACCTCGTACTCTTGCGGGTAGTGGATATAACCAACGACGTGCAGAGTGTGAACAAGCAGCGCAATTACTGGGTGTGAAAGCTCTACGAGATATTACTGATGTCAACTTGGTAGAAACGTTACCAGAACCGTTGCGGCGACGCGCGCGTCATGTGGTAACAGAAAATAATCGTGTTTTAGAGGCATTACAAAATGTCGCGTCTCTAGAACAATTTGGGGAATTGATGAATGCTTCGCACGCTAGCTTACGTGATGATTACGAAGTTTCTGTACCTGCACTCGATACATTAGTAGATATATTGCAGAAAACTCCGGGAGTGTTTGGTGCCAGGTTAACAGGCGCTGGATTTGGGGGTGCGACTGTTGCTTTGGTGGCAACAGGAGAAGAGAAAAATATTGCTCAAAAAGTCCTAGAACAATACAGTCATGCTGGTTACAGCGGAAATATATTGGTAGGCGCCTAAACTTTACCCATATCAACTAATAAATTCTCATCCTCAAAGCGGATTTTAGTGATTTCATTTTTAGATATTTTGCATTTATAGGCAATTGAATGATTCGGAGCATTATGGCTGACTCGACTAGCAAAACAGACAAGGAACTAAATACAAGGGTCGAGGGCAATATTTCAGATATACCCATCGACGAAGATATTGACCTTGTTTCGGATATACCCGTAGAAAATACAGACGAAGAAATTATTTCAGATTTACCCCAAGCAATAACTGAATCATTTGGAACGGGTGTTGCCGTAGAACCTGGGCTTGAAATTGGCGGGCGAACCATGCACGACCGCATGGAGCAGTACACATCGACTAGTCCAGAACTAACGGGAGGTGATGTCGATGCTCGTTGGGACCAGGCTGAAGCGGTTGGCGACGAAGCTGTAGGGGGAACTGTTGCGACTCCCGACCAAAATATTGTTCAAGAACTCGGCGCCGCTGTTGGGTTAGATTATGATGACGGGGTATCGCTTCAAACAATCGATATTTTGGATGAACGTGATTCTGGTAGATGGGAATTAGACCCTATGTCTTCGGAAGATTATGAAGAACGTTGATATGTAGAGACGTTACATGTAACGTCTCTACATATCAACGTCTCCACAGTATTTTATTTATCACAAAAATTAACCAATCTAAATTAATACTACTAAGAAACATTTATGGCAACTCCAGCAGAGCGCGACATTAAAGAAACAGACCTAAAAATTTCTGGAAACGTTGATGTACCAGATACACCAGCGATGCCAAAGCCAGATGCAAGTGTTACATTAGGCGATTCGGCAAGCAATCCTCTAACTATTTCTCCATTATCAGAAGAAGAAGAAGCAACGGAGTATTGGCAAGATACAGAAGATACTGAACGCTCAACAATAGCTACTGAGGCAAAGTGAGCATCAAGGCAACTATTACTCGATGCTATTAATTTTGTGGGATAGGCACAGCTCCTCCATCTCTCTGTAAAGACACGATTAATTGTGTCTCTACTTTGTGTAATTTGTGTCTAAGAAAGCGGGAAATCCTCCGGATTATGTGGTTCATTCCTCTTACCCTTCAGAATTAATAACAAGCAGTAAGTACGCACTTTGGTAGAAGCAACTCAAAGCTTTCTTAATTACAAACTAAATAAAGTAGAGACTTCCTATGTAACGTCTCTACCAAGGTTCGGAACCCCGCGTGACTTCCTATGTTGATCTCCATCGATGCTCATATCCCCTTTCCTCGTTCTTTGGTTTACGCCACTTATCGAAATAACCTAACCGACCTTGTACCCTACATGTCAAAGGTTAGGCAAATTCAGTTTAAATCACGGCAAGAGCAAGACGGGCTTTTACATCTAGTACATGAGTGGTATGGCGGCGCCAATGTTCCAGCAGTAGCGCGCGCTTTTTTAAGCGAAGATTTACTCAATTGGACAGAAGAATCTATTTGGAATAATTCGGAATATACAAATACTTGGCACATTAGAACCCACTTTTTTACTGAAGCAGTGTACTGTAGAGGCAAAAATCACTTTCTTGAAGATGATAAAGGAACGGTAATTCAGAGCCGAGGCGAACTAATCATTGACCCGCAGCAAATAAAAGGTACGCCACAGCAGTTAACAGCAGTGATTGCCCGCATCGTTGAGAATTCATTAACAAAACAGATTACACCGAATTTTCAACAAATGAGTCAAGGAGTTTGTGAATACTTGAAGAAATCTCAAGGTGGGGAGATGTCAAGAAATAATTATTAAATCAATTTTAACCAATTTATGACTCATTTTGGTGTTATATGTCCTCCCTATCCTGGACACTTAAACCCCTTGGCTGCATTAGCTAGAGAACTTCAATCGCGCGGTCATTATGTAACCTTTTTACAAATCCCAGATTTAGAATTGAAAGTGCAATTAGAGGGGGTAAATTTTTATCCTATAGGGCAAAATATCTATAGACCTGGCTCAATTGCTGAAACCTTTGCTCAATTGGGTAAATTAAGCGCAATAGAAGCGCTGCGCTACTCCCTCGACTTTGAAACGCAAATGGTTGAAATAATTTGCCAAGATGCACCCAGAGCGATAGCAGCGACAGGCATTGAAGCTTTGCTAGTGGATCAACTTGCACCTGCTGGTGAGACAGTGGCAGAATATCTCGACCTCCCCTTTATCTGTGTTTCTTCCGCTCAGGTGATTCACCGTCGAGCCGATGTTCCTCCTTTTTTCACTTCTTGGAGTTACGAGAATACACAGTGGGCAAAAATTCGCAATCAAATAGCGTATTCTCTATTAGACCGTAGCTGTCAACCGATTTTACGAGCAATTAATCATTACCGCAAACAGTGGAAGTTGACTGACTACCGTCATATTTACGCTTCCAACTCAAGACTTGCTCATATTAGTCAACAGCCTATAGCGTTTGAATTCCCGATTTCTGACTTACCATCACATCTCCATTACGTAGGCCCGTTGCGAAATGCTTCGCCACAGTTAGTTTCCTTTCCATATGAGAAATTAACTCAACAGCCAATGATTTATGCCTCTTTAGGTAGCGTACAAAATACCAAGTACTCAATATTTCATTGCATTGCTGCTGCCTGCGTTGGCTTGGATGTACAATTAGTAATCGCGCATGGGGGTGGGTTAAATGCACAAGCTGTGAGTTCTCTACCTGGTTCTCCGTTGGTCGTTGAGTATGCTCCACAACCAGACGTGCTAGCATACGCTAATCTCACCATTACTCATGCGGGAATGAATACAACATTAGACTCCCTTAGCTATGGTGTACCTCTGGTCGCAATTCCGATCACGTTTGAGCAACCAGGAACTGGCGCCCGAATTCGCTCGACAGGAGTAGGAGAAGTACTTTCTCTATCAAAATTGAATCAATCAAGCTTAAGATTAGCAATTAAGCGGGTATTAGAGGAAAATTCCTACAGAAAAAATGCACTCCAAATTCAGCAGTCAATTTCTGGCGCTCTTGGCGTAAAAAAGGCAGTAAATATCATTGAGCAAGCCATCAAACCTCAATATTCTTTCGTTGCAGAGGCAGTGTAATAAGTGCGAACCAAACTAGCATCAAATATTAGCAGCTTTTGAAAGCTTTTTGGAGTGTGGAAACAACACTTCCCAAAGGCGACTTAGAGGTATAGAACGCTGTTCCCAAATAAATAACAATGGTAGTAGTGCAAAAAGCCGTAGACCAGCAGAGAGGGAAAATAGCACATCCCAACCATCAGTACTAGCAAGAGTTGTACTGACACCACCAACAATGATTCCCATTGCTCCAGTCACACCAGGAACTGCTGCTGCAAGCGCAAAGTAAATAGACCTGTTCGCTGTCGGTGCTACTCCCATTAAAAGATTTCCGCTGCACAAGTCAATTGCTGCCCAAGTGGCGCCGCCCAGTAAATGCAATAATGGAAACCAAATCCAAAGCGAAATTGCATCAGTTTGACCAAACAGCCAGAGTAAAGGTGTCAGCGCTACCAAAATTCCCACCATTACCAAAAGCGGTCGATTTCCAACTCGGTCGGCCAGCTTACCCCAGAAAATTAACATGAGTAAATTGGCGCCTGTTCCCAAGCTGTTATAAATCGTTACGACGCTAACATCTATAGATAGTTTGTCCAGTAGGTAAAGGTTAAAGAAGGGAGCGCTGACATTAACAGCAAAGCTCCATAAACCAGAGTAAAGTAGAAATTTCAAAAAATTAGTATCTTTAAGGAAGCTAAGAACTGTCTCCCATCCCTCTAATGAGCCTGTATTTTTGCTTGATACAGATTCTTCTATCGGGTTTACATCAGTTATCAAAAATTGATAGCCCAGACTGATTAGCCCAAACACAATTCCTATAATCAAGACTACACCGAAGCCCTGTACTCTTCCACCAGGATATTTTGATACCACTAATCCCAACAAAGGTACAGCCAAAAGATTCATTAAGTTAATGGAACTATTGCGAAAGCCAAAATATCGTCCTCGCAAACGCTCTGGTACTAAAGCAGCCATCCAACTAACACAAGAAGCACGAGCAAAAGCTTCAATGACATTAGCCAGTAAAATAATTGCCAATGTCAACTGTACCAACTGAAGATGGTCAATGATATGGAACTCGTTTCCGCAAAAAATAGCGAGCGCTACAATCAACCATAGCAACCGCGACGATAAGAAAATGCTTATCGACCAGCTTCTTCTGCTAGTACTTCTATCTGCAAAATAAGCTCCCAGTGGTTGAAATAGGTTTAGAAGTTGAGGAATTGAAGCAAGCAAACCAATAAACACCGGACTGGCGCCCAAATCTAGCAAGAAATTACTTAGTAATACGCCACCAATAATGCTGTAAAACAGGGCCGCGAAAACACCTTCAATAGTTGATGCTCGAAGGCTAGACCTAATTTCTGGTTTAGAAATTTTTTGAAGCTTCTCTGCAACAAGTACGCTTTCTGCTAATATCCTTTGTTGACTTTGCTCAAAGGTTACAGGACACGCTAAATACGAGATTTCCTCTCTGACTTTTAAATTCATGTTCATAGCCAATATTGCAAGATTTAACAGCAGCTTGTTTGAGCGCTTTAACCAAGGCGCCCAGAGTAAACAGATTATTCTATAAACGCTCCTCTTAAATCTTGCATGTTCGTTTATAATCTACCCGGAGATAGAACTAAATACTACAAAATAGTATATAATCGAGCCACACACTGTTATAAAGTAGCACATTAATCAGAAGTTGACAATTCTAAAATTAATACGTAGAATAAATACGTAGGTTGGGTGTAAGTGTAGCTTTCCCGCAGGGTAGTGCAGCGCAACCCAACATAGACAGGGTTTATATGTAAGCAAGTGAAACCCTTAATATTACTTAATTTAGATAATTATGTAGAAATTTATACAATAGATTATTGCTTTTACTTAAATATTTAATAAATAAATCAATCTTGCTGCTGATTATCTTTTGAACTTGCTTGCCATTTATTAAGTACATCCTTAACCAACACTTCTTTAAGCCAAATTTGAGTGACAATCAGTAGTGGAATAGCTAGGAATAAACCTAAAAACCCGAAAAAGTTTGCGAAAACAACTACTGCTAATATAGTAAACACAGGCAGCAAAGATACTTCTTGTGCCATTATTATAGGAACCACAATCAGACTTTCCACTTGCTGAATCGCTACGTACAATACTACTACTACGACTGCTTTCCAAGGCGCCTCAACGAGTGCAAGTAGCAGTTGATTCACCGGATATTACGGGTGACTGGATTAAAGTTGCTACTTACTTTATTGTGGATTACCCGAATGGTGAAACAAAAGCACTTCATCATGTGAAAGATGCGGAGTAAATTTCTGATATCGTTCGATAAGCGCGAATTGACGAGAATGGAAATCAAATTTGGTGGTAGGAAATTTTAAAGATATGGCAGAAGAAAAAACATCTAATCAAGATAAACCAATTCAAACTGAAGCAACTGAAAAGCCTGCTCAAAAAACTGGCTAAAAATTGATAAACTATCTTTTGTAGTGGGATCGAATTTCAAATATTGGATTACAGTAATGCAATCGAGTCATAATAAAGTTATTTTTGGTAACGCTAAACAAGAAGGTGCAAGTCGGGGGGGTTGGTTTGTTGGCCACTTTATCAACCCTCCTGACGACGCGCGCTACAGTGAAGAAGTTGAAGTTAAATGGGCTGTTCACTTTGAAGGGGATAATAGAAGCGAATGGGCAGTAAATAATGAAGCCACAACGTTGTCTATATTAATCAATGGACGATTTCGGCTGGAATTTGAAGATAGAAAAATTGTACTATCTTGTGAAGGCGATTATGTTTTGTGGCGCCCAGGTGTTTCGCATACCTGGGAGGCTGAGTCTGATTGTACTATTCTGACTGTTAGATGGCCTTCAAAGGCAGGGGATAGCGTAGCAAAATGAACGCTGAAAAATCAAATTTTTAGTAAGTGTTTAGCTGCTTTTAAAATCAACAAGCAACTAGGAGCGTGGGCAATTTTACTATTCATTACCATTTGGACAGCAATATCTAAAGGAACAGTGTTGTATTAGCATTTTAAATTAGCCTCGTTATTTGACTTCTGATATAGCCGATTTAGGTGAAGCAGAGGAATATACAAATATGGTGAATAAAATGGCGAAAATTAGGTCAATTACACCTGGGAGCAAATAAAATGGGTGAATATTGCCTACTATAGTATGATAAGCCAAGACAGAAAAAACCGAATATTGCGCGTAAATTCCTAGTTTTACAATGCTGAAATTCTCAGGGATATCTTGACCAACCCACCAATAGCCAATCCCAATAACAAATACCAATGCTAGAAATAGATGTGAATATTCAGGATTGATTAAGGGATCTACATTAAGTAACTTGCGAATCCATTGGTCGGATAATAGTAAAAACACAGATTCGACCCAATTAATCACAGCTTTTAACTGAAATACGTATTTCCATGTAGTTTGATTATTCATAACTTATGCCTATTTAGTTATTAAATAAACTTATGCCCAGCTATAGATAATAAGGTAGGGGAGTAGTGCTTACCCCTACAAGAGCAAACTAGAGATACCGCAGCATGTAATAATTACAAGCTTTTTTAAGAATAGTTCTAGTAATTGCGTTCTTGCTTCTTCCTTTAGGAATGTCTATGTATTAAGTTATTTTGTAACGAAAAACACAAATGTAGAGACGTGATTAATCCCTGCGGGAAAACCTCCGGTTTCCACGTCTCTACAACGTATACAATGCAAATCTTGCCTATCTAATGCATGAATTGTATTGATGCTTACAAATTGACTTAACTTGTAGTCTTCCTTTTGATAGAAGCTAGGCGAAACGTGAGGTAATTACTCTGATAATAGTAGCGTTACCAAAACAAAAGTTTTTTACTCGTGTTTAGCTTCCAAAAATAAATTACTGGTAAGCAATTTCTATAGTAATTACGTGGCATTGGAAAATTCGTGCTGCTGATTTTGTTAACCTGCAAATCTTACCTTACTTACTTAAAGGGGTGAAGGTTGCTGACGTTGTGGCTATTCTCGGTAGTATCGATATCATTATGGGTTCCGTTGACCGATGAATTTGTATCGGACACATTACATAATGTAGAGACGCGATTTATAGCGTCTCTATAATAATTTAACACCTTTACCAATATACCAAATAGAAATATCATCATTGATTTCAATTTCAAATAATTCGGAATCGGCGCCTTTTTTCGTGTTATTTAAGCCTTGAAAAAGGATATTTTTAAGTGTTTTAATACTCATGCCTCCTGTTAAATCAAATCCTTTAATCAGAACGTCTGTAAAGCCAGTATTATAGCTGGTATCAATCAGTTCTTGAGGTTTAATAAACTTATTCCAGTCATGAAGCCCGCGCGGCATCTGATTAAGAATATTCTCCAAAAGCCAAATCATTATTAATTTAGATTTGAAAGTTCTATTGATTGTATCAAATAAAAATAAACCGTTTGGGTTTAAAAGTCTATAAATTTCAGCTAGAACTTTCTGCCAATCGGTTACATGTTCTAAAACATCAAAACACAATACAACATCAAATGTATTTGAATCGTAAGGAATTTTTTCGCCGACTCCCCAGCGATAATCAATTTTTAATTTATTGTGTTGAGCATGTTCTTGAGCAGCTTCAATCGAATTCAAAGACAAATCTATACCTGACACATTAGCCCCCTGCTTGGCTAAAAATTCACAAGCTAGTCCACCTCCACAACCAATATCTAAAACTCTGACCCCTTCCCAATTAGGAACAAAACTAGAAAAAAACTTAAATCTTGACTCATTAAGATGGTTAGAAAGGTGCAAAGTTTCTCCTGACTGCCACCATTTATTAGCATTTAAATCGTAATATTCTAAATCATTCCTTTTTATTTTTCTTCTTTCCGTGCCAATTTTTCTATAATCTTGGACTGCTCGTGCTGCTTTTATGTCATCTACCATAAGTTTTCTCCTTGTTCGCTACATGCGACCCTTACGTTATTCGTGCGTTCCACATCTGCTGATTAGTGCTTAATAGTGCTTTATTAGCATTGGTGTGCGAGATGCTAGAAATGGAGCGTAAGCCCTATTTATTCGTAACCGTCTTGTTTGTTTTCTTAATTCAACCCTATAGGAATAAATTACTGCCTACCTTTATCTAAAGAATGATTCCTAGCAGTTAAAAATAGCTAGCGTGCATCTGGGTAATATTAAGAATAATTTGTATTAACCTTGACAATTATATTTAACAATAAAACCTGCTTTTGGGAATAGTATTTAATGAGTTTTGAATCCCCATAGTTAGAGGCAATAAAATTTACTTTTTTCTAGGATAAGCGTACATAGATACGATTAATACAATTTAACTAATATAAGTAATAAAAAACAAGGAATGGTTATGACAGCAACTTCTACGCAAGCAGCTTTGGTGGTCAGAGATGCAGCACACCTACTGGAAGGCGCCGCATCAGACTACGATAAATTATTAGATTTAATTGGTGATGCCCGGTTTGTTCTAATTGGTGAAGCTTCCCACGGTACCCACGAATTTTATGAACAACGCGCGGAAATTACCAAACGTTTGATTCAAGAAAAAGGCTTTACAGCAGTAGGTGTTGAGGCAGACTGGCCCGATGCTTATCGGGTTAATCGTTATGTGCGTGGAGTAAATGACGACTCCACACCGAATCAAGCATTAAAGGGTTTTGAGCGCTTCCCCAGTTGGATGTGGCGCAATACTGATGTAGTGAATTTTATTGGCTGGTTACGACAATATAATGATGCGCTACCCCCACAGGCAATTAAAACGGGTTTTTATGGACTTGATTTATACAGCATGTATGCTTCAATCGATGAAGTGCTGAAATTTCTAGACAAAGTTGACCCAGAAGCGGCACAGCGCGCTCGTTCTCGATATAATTGCTTCTCACATTTTGAGGAGGATAACCAAGCGTATGGATATGCAGCTACTTATGGTTTGAGTGAGTCTTGTGAGAAAGAAGTTGTTAATCAGTTGTGCGAATTGCAACAGCGAATGCAAGAATATGCGGAGCGCGATGGGCAGGTAGCAGAAGATGAGTTATTTTATGCCGAACAAAACGCGCGCTTGGTAAAGAATGCTGAGGAATACTACCGAACAATTTTTATCGGGCAAATACTGTCATGGAACGTCCGGGATAAGCATATGGCAGAAACTCTTGATTATCTCGTTGAGCATCTTAATCGTCAACACGCTCCTACCAAAGTTGTAATATGGGCACATAACTCTCATTTAGGTTACGTGCGCGCGACAGATATGGGAATAGCGGGTGAACTGAACCTGGGGCAAATGGTACGTGATAAATATAGTGATGATACCATCTTGGTAGGGTTTACAACTTATACAGGAACAGTCACCGCAGCATCGGATTGGGGTGGGTTATCCGAATTAAAAACAGTGCGTCCGGCTTTGCCAGAAAGTTACGAAGCTTTATTTCATGATACAGGATTACCTAGCTTTTTCCTGAATTTAAAGCAAGATGCGGATGCAGTGAGAGAGTTAGAGAAACCTAGATTAGAACGGGCAATTGGTGTTATTTACCAACCACAGACTGAGCGGATAAGTCATTACTTTTACGCGCGGCTTCCTGACCAATTCGACGCAGTGATTCACATCGATGATACCAAGGGCGTTCAACCACTTGACCGTATCCCGCATCAAGACAATGTAGAACCACCTGAGACCTATCCTTCTGCTCTCTAGAATTCATTGTCTAATCCAATACCTTCGCCAATTGTCGTAGAGACGTGATTAAATGGCGTCTCTACATCGTCCGAAACGCCCTAAAATCGTCGCTCTCGATTTTTTGGCAAAGATATTGTTAATCTTGATACACTTGAAGTTGAGCTTTTAGTTGGGCAATTTTTTGCGCCATATCTAATACCATTGCTGCACCTACTAAATTTAATCCCAAATCTTGACGTAATCTTTGAATTTGGGCAATGCGAGTTATATCACTTTGTCGCGATTTCTTTAAAGCGTTCTTCTGCCTGTTTATCGCCAGGGTTGACATCAGGGTGATATTTACGCGCGAGCTTACGATACGCACGCTTGATATCATCAGCTGTGGCGCTTTTCTCGACCCCTAGAATTTTGTAATAGTCTTTAAAATCTGTAGCTGCCATATTTATAGAATTTTTTGTTTATATCGCCACCGATGGTGTAATACCGAAATGTGGAGACGCGAAATTTCGCGTCTCCTGGCTAATTCTGAGACGCGAAATTTCGCGTCTCTACACAATTGGTTTGTTATTCACTAAAATCGGCATCAATGACATCGTTGTCACCAGCAGCATTTCCTCCTGGTGATTGATTTGTACTCAGCGCTTTTATTTCTGAGGGAAAAATTCTTTTGACTCAGATAAATATGAACGCAGTAGATTTTTACTTAAAATTCTACCAATTAGCAACCATACTAATATGCCAATCACAGATGTCACTAGTAAAGCAACTAGATAAGAAGCACTTGTTGCAAAGCCGAAAATCTCTAACGTTGAAGCAGAAGCGATACAAGCTCCAACCAGCGTTCCAAGGAAGGGAGTTAACAGTTGTAACTTTCTCCATCTGGTAAAAGCTTCTTGAGAATGGTATTTATTCCAATATTCAATTAGTTGTCGCAGCATTAGAGCAAATGGTAATGCACAACTCAAGCTAATTAGTAAACCAATCACAAGTAGAAAGTATGGCGGTTGCGAGAATCTGAATAGAAACAAGTCTTGGATTTGTTGCATATATATATTCCAATCTATAGTAAAGTAGCTGATTGTAACTGGCACCTTCAACGGTTGAGATAGGAGCAAAAGCCCTATCATCTTGCACTCTCACACCAAAGTATGTAGTTAAAAGTTTAGCGAATCAACTCCTAAACAAATCCCAACATTTATTTGATATTTCGATAGTAATTTCTCTAGATATAACAATGCCCTATCTATAGTTTTAACCGCTAGTAATCGTAAGGATGATTCCCCTTTAAGAAACAATGTATACATGAAAACAATATTTGTATTTGCTTAGAGAGAATTTTGAATAGCATTAGAGTAGATTATGTCAAGATTTGTTAACTTATTGAGGTAAATTAAGCTATTCCCCTAGCATTCTGTAAAAATGAATACAGAAATTATTTCAATTACTTCCCCGCAACTTGGTTAAAAGGAAGTATTTTCAGAAGTTTCAATGGAGGAAGGTAATGTCTCTTCAAACAACTCATTCAGTTTGCTCACCAACACCCGCCCTCGTTAGAGCGATAGTTTCAGGTTGGAACCCGGTCTGCCACATCACCTACACTCGCGATACCTGGGTTAAACTACTACAGGCGCCTAGTGAATACGCATTTGATGAAGCTAAATTACTCTGTCAAGAATCCCCAGACACTTGGGTTGCCTGGGTGCCAGACTATGGTGAAGTTATTCTCGATAAAAGCCATTTTTATTGTTAATTGAAGGGTGCGTTCATAGCGGATGCTATCACAAGTTAAATCAATATATAAATTATTTATTCTTTGACTGGTATTGAAATGGTAGAGTGCTATGAACACTGAGTTATCTATTGATTGGGATGAAATGTTTGAGTATCTACCGGGAACTATTGTAGAACTCATAAACGAACCCGGAGTTTTGTATCGGATTGATTACTATGAAGCTATGATGGTGCCTCCAATCTGGTTAGTGAATAATCCGCGTCCACGTTATCCCCATGAATTGCGGATTGTATCGCGTCAAGAAGTACAAGTTTGTGAATTAAAGCCCCAACCTGCTTTGGTTTGAGCAGGTTAGAAAATGCTCCAGAGGTAAATTAATAACCTGAAGCATTTTCCAATTAATTCTACTGGTTTAAAACATCTTTCCGATGTTGAGGTGCAGTAGCAACCGCAGCAACTTCTGCGAGTAAATCCTGAGAAACCCCCATTTCTTTCAAGGTTTCCATTAAATCTTGTGCAACTGCATCAAAATGTTCGCTGTTTAAACCTTGCTTTTCTACTAGTTCTTTGTGTGCTTCCCGCATATAGCGACCGTCATATTCGTCTGTTCCACCAAAGGCATAGGTTAGAAAAGCTTTCTGATGTGCCCGTTGCTTCACCATATTCACATCAGTAAAGAAGTGCTTAATGCGGTCGTCCTTTAAAACTCTTTCATAGAATTTGTCAACCGCTAAGTCAACAGCGACGCCACCGAGTTTTTCAAATAAAGTTGTCATAATTCTCCTAATTATTGAATGGAAGTTATTTGAATTGAACCAGAACATCATGCCACCGAGTAGTAACAGTTGCCAAAGGCGCCTTAGTTCCACGTACTCATAACCCTGATGTCCAAGCCCAGAAGCTCTTATCGCCCAAGTAACCCTGAATACCTGCCCAGGCGGCTACAACAGAACCGACGACGACAACCGTCAAAGCCACGCTCCAAGGTGCCATTGCCTCAAGCTTGTAATTTCGGTTCATTCATCCATACTGTCAAGCATAGGCGAACTATTCATGAAAATGTTTGACTTCAGTCAAAACATACCTTGAAAAATTATTAATTTTGGATATATTTTAAGGATTATAAAAAAATATAATTCTCTCCATAGTTTTTATATATTATCAAGATTACAAAAATAAACTTTTTTAAAAAATTGTTAAATTTTAAAATAACATTACGACTTACTTACGTAATCACCACACTCTTGCTCTAGACACTATCAATAGGTTGCAAAACCTTGATTATCTAGTTGAGCCAGTTTTTAGTATAAAGTTGTATCGTATATTAGGTAACAAATTAATTTAACAATCGGCTAAATCTTTAGATAGAGCGAACATAATAACCTCTACCCAATGAGTGAAGAATTAAAACATAAAAACAGGTAAATTCTAGAGCAATAAAGTAGTTTTGCACTTCTAATACTTATGTTATGAACTTGATGATGAATTTTGTCGTCAAGTCATAACCGGATTTTCGGTTAGTTTAGTTGATACAATAAACATAATTAAATGTATGGGAAGTGTAACAATAGCTACTGTTATTGTAACTTGGAATAAACTAAGTCATCTTTGCTTACTGCTTGAAGACATTAGTAAACTTAACTTAGAGAATATAAAGCTTGATATTTATGTAGTCGATAATGGTTCTACCGATGGTACTCAAACTTACTTAGAGCAACATTATTCTACTCTAGTTCAGGTTTTGCAAACGGGTAGAAATTTAGGTGGTTCTGGAGGTTTTTCAAAAGGTTTACAAGTTGCTAGTCAGCTTGGGTATGATTACATCTGGTTGCTTGATGATGACGTTCGTCTCTCTAATAGAGCATTAAGCGCGCTAATTCAAACTTTGCAAAACCATCATGAAGTCGGTTTAGTAGGTTCTCAAATTCGTAAGTTGCAAAAACCTAATCAGATTCAAGAAGTAGGCGCCTTTATCAATACTACTAAAGCACACTTAAAAACAAACTTTGCGTTCCTTAGTAACATTTCCAATGAAGAAATATTAAAAGGTAGACCTTACCTTAGCGTTGATGTTTGTGCAGCAGCATCACTGTTAGTACGGAGTCAAGTAGTTCAGCAAATAGGAGTGTTTGAAGATTATTTTTTACACTTCGATGATGTGGAGTGGTGTTTGCGCGCGTCCCAAGCTGGTTGGGTGGTTGCCGTCAATCCCGCTTCAGTAGTTTGGCACCATTCACCCGATTTTAAATTCAGACCTTGGATTAATTATTACGATGAGCGCAATCTTTGTTACTGTTGGCAAAAACACCGACCTGAGCTTTTAGTAAAAAGAATTGTTGTGAGTTTGCCAAGACTTGTAATTCAAGCCGCTACAGGAAGACACTTTCTTGCTGTTGCTGCAATTTCAGGTTATCAAGATTTCCTAAAGGGGATTCGCGGTCAGATGCCGCGCGCAGTGAATTATAATGAATACCCTTTAGAAGAGATTATCAACGCTAACGCATCAAAATTGGTTTTTGTACAATCTACTATTTATCAAGATGATTTACTTTGTCAGATTTTAACAAAGATGGAGGTTGAGCAAAAACTGACTCTTTGGCATCCTCCTGAGAGATTGCATGGTCGTTTATGCCTTTGGCTAGTCGCTTTCTTTTGGAAGCCAATCGATATTGCAATCCTGACTTGCCAACGTCCTAACCTTATGTGTTTAAATCTAGCAAGACAAATTTACTACTATACAGGTAATGGTTACATACCTGTATCAATTAATCCTTTCACTCTCCTGACGGCTATAAGCCAAACCATTAGCGAAATGTGGCACATATATTGGCAAACTCGGAAGTTAAACTCCTCACATACACAACAGGCAATATCTACTAAAATATTTCCTCTGGTTTCAATTGTAATTTGTACAACTAATCGCCCTTCTTTCTTAGAAAAAGCTATTAAATCGTTGGAAGTACTTAGTTACAAAAACTTTGAAGTAATTGTGATTGATTCCTCATCAAATACAGAGACGACTCAAATTATCAATACTTGGTCGAGTAAGAATAGCTTCAAACTTCATTATGCTCTAGTTGAACCTAAAAACATTAGTTACTCTCGAAATATGGGAATTAAGATGGCTTTAGGTACGATTGTTGCTTTCTGTGATGATGATGCGATTGTGCCCTCTGAATGGTTAGAACAATTAGTACTCATCTATTCACAGCATGGAGATAAATGCGCTGCTGTTGGTGGTGCAGTTCGAGACTTAACTCGTCCTAATTCTCCCTTACAATTTTGCCGTGGTATTACTAATGTTCTTAGTGAAACGATTGCACTCCGTCCTAATAGTTATATTAATTATAATCGTGCTAATGGCTTTTGGTATAACGGTCTAATGGGGACAAATTCATCTTTTAGAAAAGATTCACTTGAGAAAATTAATGGTTACGATGAGTTTTTTGATTATTTTTTAGATGAAACAGATGTTTGTTTGCGGTTAATTCAGGCAGGGTATGAAGTTCATTATGCTGATGTAACTGTAAGTCACTTTCCTCAACCAAGTCACAATCGGGTTGACCAAAAACATCTTACTTGCTGGTATTCACTAGCAAAAAATACAACTTACTTTGCTTTAAAACATGGACTTAAAAAAGTATCATCTCCAATATTTTTTGCCCGTTTGGCTTTACTTTTAACGTATCGCTGTCTTTTAAGAATTATTCGTCTTAAATTCACCCATCGTCTTCCCAATTCAACTTTAATCAAATATATTCAACAAGCTTTCGACGGAATGCGCGTTGGTTTATGGGCTGGGTTAAATTTGCATAAAGGTAATTTATAATTTCAGAGTTGAAAAAGTTTATTAAAAAGTCCATTAAAAAGTCTATCGATGCGGGAAAATGGAGATGTTGCAATTAAAAACGCTGCTTAAGGAAAAAGAAGCAGAGCATTACTGGGAATTGCTACGAGTTTTGGTAGCACGAAATCTGAAGGTGCGTTACCGAGGGTCGTTATTAGGTGTCTATTGGTCATTGCTGAATCCACTACTAATGACAGGAGTTTACACAGCAATTTTTGGAACTGCGTTTGCATCTTATTATGGCAATTCAATTTTGAATTACGTGCTGGCAGTGTTTACTGGATTGGTGGTGATTAACTTTTTCTCAGCTTCTACTACACAAGCATTATGGAGTGTGGTGAACAATGGAGCTTTGTTGAACAAAATTTGCTTGCCAGTAAATATTTTTCCGGTCTCGATGGTTACAGCAAATATTTTCCAGTTTTCAATTGGGGTGTTTCCACTGCTGGCTATTATGACGCTAGTTAATTCTAGGAGCTTAGTAAATGTAATTGCATTGGTGTTACCCTTAATAGGGCTGATTTTAGTATGTACTGGCATTAGCTTATTAGTAAGTGCGCTGTTTGTATTTTTTCGAGATTTACCTTACTTCTACGAGTTGATTGTATTTATGTTGTGGTTAAGTAGTCCTATATTTTACCCAGCAGCAATTGTACCTGCATCAGTCAGGTCTTTGTTGATACTAAATCCTTTAATGCCAGTAATTGAAAGTATCCGCCAAATTTCTTTATCAGGCGCCATGCCAGATGTATCGTTCATTGGGCAATCATTATTAAGTGGAGTAATTTTTTTAACGTTGGGTTTAACTTTTTTCCGCTCCTTGCAGCATTCATTCATGGATTTGCTATAAATGGAAGCTATTCGTCTCAATCAAGTTTCGCTATGGCGCCGGACGCAAGAAGAGTTTTCTTATGATTTGAAGAAAACTATCTTGTCGTTTTTAGAAGGGAAGTATCGCCACCCTGTAAAAAGATTAGTCTTAAACAAAGTTGATTTAGTGATAAATGTAGGTGAGAAGGTTGGAATTATTGGGGCAAACGGAGCAGGAAAATCGACACTTTTAAAGGTAATATGTAAAATTTTGCAACCAACAAATGGAACTGTGCGAGTGTTTGGAAAAATTGCTCCATTAATTGAGTTAGGAGCAGGGTTTGATGCAGAAATTTCAGTGATAGATAACATTATTCTTTATGGAGTCATGTTAGGGTTTACCCGGAGGGAAATGATAGAACGGGCGCCATCAATTTTAGAGTTTGCCTCACTTCAAGACTATTCAAACGCACCAGTCAAAGTTTTGTCATCTGGGATGACGGCACGGTTAGGGTTTGCAATTGCAACCGACGTGCAACCAGATATTTTGATTTTAGATGAAGTACTATCGGTTGGAGATGAGAATTTTAAAACTAAGTGTAGGCAGCGGATTGATAAGTTTTGGGAAGAGTCAGCGACGGTTTTAGTCGTTTCGCATGATTTGGAGTTTGTAAAACGCGCGTGCAAACGAGTAATTTGGTTGGAGAAAGGACAAGTAAAGCTAGTTGGAGAGGCGCCCAAAGTCGTTGAAGCTTACTTGAGAAACTAATAATATTGCTTGCTATATAACAAGGAGAAAATACCAATGACACATATTCTTGTCAGCCCAACGCTCGAACAGAGAAACACTCAAACTGTCGTTAAGCTTCAAAATATAGTCTTACCAAATATAGATGTTTGTACAGAAGAAGAACTTTTTTTAAGAAGTAACTCAAAATGCTTGCTCAATTATGAGCAAAACATGATTGAACTGAAACAAGGCGGCATTATCAGCTTTGATACTTACTTTAATTCTTTCTCTATTAAAAAATGGCAAGAATATACTAATATTCAAACAATTAGTATAAAACTAAGGTTTCAAGGCAAATTTTTAGTCAAGCTGATAAATGTAGATAATTTTTCAGATTCTGCACAATTAATTCAGCAAAAAGTCATTTCTAGCGATGAAAATGAAGTCAGTATATTTAACGAAATAAATCTACAACCCTACAAAGGTTTATTGTATCTAGAAATTGAGGCTTTAAGAAATAATTGTCAGTTCTTCGGTGGATATTTTTATACTAAGCTTAATACTCCTTTAATAACAGACAAAAAAATTGCTATTGTCATCTGTACTTATAAAAGAGAAAATTATATATATAAAAATCTCGAATTATTAAAACAAAAATTAATTAATCATCCAGATTTAAAAAATAAGTTTGAAATATTTATCATTGATAACGGTAGAACATTAAAAAATTTCGGCAATCCGGAAATACATCTACTACACAACAAAAATGCAGGTGGGAGTGGCGGTTATACTCGAGGCATTATAGAAGTTTTAAAGCGTAAGTCAGATTTTTCCCACATTATATTTATGGATGACGATGTAGTTGTCGCTCCAGAAGTGTTTGAAAGAATTTACAATTTTCAAAGTGCAGCGCGCGACCAAAACCTTTGTATTGGTGGCAGTATGTTAAGACTCGATGCCAAATACATTCAACATGAAAATGGAGCGGTTTGGGATAGAGAAGTAACTAGGCTAAAACCAGACCTAGATTTAAGAAGCCTAAAAAACGTTTTGTTAAACGAGCTAGAAGAATACATTAATTATAATGGCTGGTGGTTATTTTGCTTTCCTATACAGGTTATCGATGATTCAAAATTACCCTACCCATTTTTTATCAAAATGGATGATATGGAACTTCCCATTAGATTAAATTTGAAAATTATTACATTAAATGGTATTTGCGTATGGCACGAGGCATTGGAAACTAAGTACTCTCCTTTAATCAACTATTACCTCAGAAAGAATGAATTAATAATCAACACGCTTTATACTAAAGACTTTAATCAACTCGATGTAATCAAGTATATTATTAAATATACTATTAGAGAGGCATTTTGCTACAAGTATAAAAGTGCGAACATTATCCTCAAAGCTGCGGAAGATTTTTTGCGTGGTCCTGACTACTTAAGATGTCTTGACCCAGAAGAAAAAAATGTAGAACTTTTGAGCCTGGGAGAAAAAGCAGTAAAAGGTGCTCCTTTACCATTTCTATACACAAAGTATGAAAAAAGTATTGACGAGACAGAAAATACCATTCATCGTTTAATGCGATTAATTACATTAAATGGTCATATTTTGCCACCTTTCCTTTTTCACAAAGATAGTAAATTAACTGATAAAGGATACAAAATCGCTCCAATACATGGTTATAGACCGTTGAACTTATTTAGAGCCAAAAAAGGTTTGTATTACAACTTGGTCAATCAAGAAGGGTTTGTTGTGAAATTTTCCAGGGAAGAATTTTTTCAAGTTCTGTTTAAGACAATTGCAATTGCTATAAGAGTATTAATCAAGTTTCCAACTATTAAACAACTTTATAAAGAGACTTTACCTGAGCTTACTAATCAAGCTTTTTGGGAAAGCTATTTAGAAATTAATAAGCATTCTCAACAAAAAATATAAGCAAGTATTTCAACAATACCCCAGCAAAATATACAATCTCTGAGCATCACGAATAGCATGTCCATCGGGGTCATTGTTGAAGTACAGGTAAACATCAATATTTTGCGTAAGAAATGAGCGGATACGTTCAGCCCATATAGATAGCTCTTCATCATTGTAACCTACACCCCATTGCCCGCTGTGCATCCGAATATAAGTCCATGAGGTAGTTAAAGATACATCAAGGGGAACTGTTGGGCTTACAGGTAGGCAAAGAGCTGCACCCGCATTTTCCAATAGTTTGTAAACTTGGGGTATTAGCCAGCTCTGATGACGGAATTCAAAGGTAAACCGTTGTTGTGGATAGGTTTGCAGTAACTCTAAAAACGGCTGAAGGCGCCCAATATTAATGTGCCAAGTGTGAGGAAACTGAAATAAAATAGGGCCAAGCTTTTCTTGTAATCCAGACGCGCGTTGCATTAGACGCTCTAGGGGTTCTATTGGGTCTTTCAACTTTTTCATGTGAGTGAGATAGCGACTACCTTTGACGGCAAAAATAAAGTTAGAAGGTGTTTGTTGGCGCCAAGTTTCAAACACAGACCGCTCTGGCAAACGATAAAAGGAAAAGTTAATTTCTACAGTAGAAAAGTGTTGAGCATAAAATGGTAGTTGCTGGTCGCTATGCAAATGGGGTGGATAGAAAATATCCATCCAATGTTTATAAACCCAACCGCTAGTACCAATTTGCAGCTTACTCATTTAGTTATCTTGTGATACTTCATTTATATCTTCTCTTGTAAACCACCAAGCCCAAGCGACTAATAGAGCCTGAAAAGGAAGCCGCAACCAAATCAGTGGTGGGTCGTGTGGCAATCCTGCAACCTCAATGTTATTAACTGCTTGATAAAGATTAGCTGGAAAAACAACAATATAAAGTACAACAAGAAGCCATGCAGCAAAACGGCTGACACTAGGAATTAATAACCCGATGCCAGCCAAAACTTCTAAAAACCCACTACCATAAACCAATGGTAAATGGTAGGGAAGAAAGTCTGGTATAATCTTCTCAAATCCCTCTGTGTGAGTAAAATGTAAAATACCAACTACTACCATTCCAACTGCGAGCATAATTTGGAAAACTATTTTATACCTTCTCATATTATAAATTTTCACCTCGCGCTTTCAGAATTAGCACGAGCCATTTGTTCTTGCAGTTTGCTTTTAGCTGTTTTAAACTCAGTCGCCATTTGAAGAAGCTGCTGATGGCTAAAATTGTCGCGGAGTTTGGGGAATATATCGTTTTCTTCTTGATTAATATGAGTTCGTACCGCAGTTCTTAGCTGCTCAAGTTTTGCTTTGAATTCAGACGAAGAAGGGTCAATAGGTTTAATTTCATCTAACATATCTATCACTTCGTCAGTCTGATCATATATCTCCTGGGTGTGTTCATAATACGGACGAACTGCTGGGTAAAGAACTTCTTCTTCGGCTGTACCATGAACTTTTATGTCTTTGTACAATTGCCCAAAATACTCTTGAATTTTTTGAGGGTCGTCAGTACTGCGAATTTCTGTAAATAGAATATCAACCTTAGTATGATCCATCAGCAGAAGTTCACGGATGCTCATTTCGTCATCAGTGCGTGTTACTACACTACCTACCACGCCAGTTAAGGCTGCAACAGCATCTTGAACCCTTGCCCATAGTCCCTGTTTTGCCTCTTTTCCCGTCAGTTCACGAACACCCAGAAGTTCTAGAATACCTTTGAGTTGCTCTTGATGCGCGCGGTTTTCAAAGTTAACTGTATTTAAAGGAGTAATCGCAGCTTCGATATCGGCGCCAACAACTTGAGCAGCTTTGTGGATAAGCAGTCCAGTCATCGTTTGCTTATGCTTGAGCAATTCATGCTCTTGTACTTTCTCAAACAAACTCAAATCGGAACTTTCCATTAGTTCCCGAACTTGCTCAACCATTTTTTGGGTGGTTTTATTAGGCTCACCCTTGACGCCGTACTGAACAATTACAGTATCGAGAACACCTAGATTTTTGTGATCGTCTTTAAGCATATGCTGTAGGCGTCCGCAAATATCATCATCAGTACAATCTTCGATAAATTGCTGCTCATTGCTAATCAGCAGATTTTGTATTACTTTCATATCTGCCAATTTTGCTGCAATTGAAATGCGTTTGCTGTCATCAAGGGTTGTAACCATTTTTTTACTGCGTGTTTTGATTAGTTTGAGTCTTTATGCATTTTGAGTTTGGAGCGAATCATAAATACCCCAGTATTCAATATTTTGGTCACGTAGTATTGGTTCCGCGCGCTCAATTTCTTCTTTTGTACCATCTAGTATAAGCATATAATTGCTCTGCTGAAGACGGTCGCTATAAACTATGGCGCGTTCTTCGGGTACGCCTAAATCAGCTAGTGCTTTCACCAAATTCTGAGTTGCTGCTGCTCCTACAGCAACACCTCCCACGCTAGCTACTAATGCAACACCCACAGATCCTGCTGCTAAAATAGCTCCTAAACCGGGAAGTGCCAGACTACTCAACCCAACTAAAACACTGCCCCAAGTTGTTGCTGCCAGCGTATCTCCTACTGCTCCCGTGGCATTTACATTTTGCTCACCAATAGTATCGCCTAATTGGGTTTCGCTAATACTTTCGCCTTTCTCTACATCTTTAGCAATAATAGAAACTTTCTCCATAGGAAAGTCAGAAGCTTTAAGCGCATTCACTGCTTGCTCGACTTTTTGAGAGTTGTCAAACACTCCTAATGCATGTATTACATCTTTACTTGTCATTGCAAATACTCTTCAATCACTCTATTACATCCAAATTTACTTACTATTACGGTTACAGTTCTCTGTCTTTAGGATGAACAGTTATTTACTTTTGAAACAACTGAATTTACACAGTATTCGTAAATTTTTGTAAAATTTATGCGTAAAGTTAAGTTTTATTGTAATCAGCTATACTAAGCTGTACCGTATTAAACAGGCGCCGAGCTTCCCAACCCTTTTAAGTTATAATTGAACCAACAACAAAATCACCATTACTTAAATATATTTAAATCCGTCTTTTATTCAGATAACCGTCCAAAAAGCTTAGGTTTGAATCAAGATTTTGTGGAAGTACTTTTATACAATAAAAATAATTACCATCAGTAATTTCAATTCAATAAACCCGCATCACAATATAAATCTACACTAAACATTAGTTGAAGTGTAGATTTTTAATATAGTTGAGACTTCTATAGCTAATTATGAGTTACCCTAAATTAGTCAAGATAAACACCCTGCTAATTGGCGCCACTGCTGAACTAAGACAAAAAAATAGTTTCAAAGCCAAAAGAAACCATTTATTCTCGTTTAAAAAGTTTTATACATTGGGACAAGCTAATATATGTCCCCTAATTATAAGTAAAAAATTATGGAATCTAGAATGAGTCGGCGAGTTATAGGCACTGGCAGATTAAGACGATATGTCGAAGTCACAGCGAAAGCGAGTCCTAATGGGGCGAATAGTTGTACTGGCTTGCTGCGTCAATTTAGAGTAGTTCTTTACAATCTGTTACAATCGCTGGCGCCATTCCATTCAGGTTGTTCCAGGGTTCATATACTACTTTTGGAGGATGGTGTAGTGTTTACAAAATTAAACAATCAGGTGGTTCGTATGGTGGGGGACTGCCATATACCCGTATCTGCTGCTTTGTGTTTTCATTTAGGGGATAAACTCTGAGGTTGTCCTCGCTCAACTTGAGAATTGGCAACCAATGGTTATCAAGTAGGTGATTCAAAATATTCTCGTGTAAAGGACACTCGAAAACTGAGTATTGCACACATCCTTAAATAAAAAACTCAGTCTATACATATATGGAGTCAGATTCCTTGCTGGAAACAAGGAACCCGAATTTATCAATGGCAATAACTCATCCCACCGATGGGTCAAGGCGCCCAATGCCTAATTCTTCTCTTAGAGTGCGTTTTACATCATCCCACTCAGTGCCGCAATAGTAGTACTTTCTCTCAACAATATCAGCTAAGTAATAACCAGGCGCCGCATTGTTAATTTTTCTGAGTTCGTTTGCGACTTCTTTCATGGTCAACCCAAGAAAAAGAAACAAGTCTTCGAGCTTAAAACTTGGAAAGTTGTAAGGGTTATAGAAAGTTTCGCCGCCAAGAAAGCGCCAGCGGTTTTTAAGCCGCATCACTAAACAGATGTAACCAGGATAAACAATAGTGTCCATAACTTATAATTAAATCAAGAAAACCCCTAGTTGCAGCTAGGGGCAGAACGTTTAACTTAATTTTCGGTTTCGCTTGGATTGTCCGGCTGATCCAGTCGGTCATCCAGGTCATCTAAAACATCGTAAATTTCTACAATGTTTTCTTCCCCCGAAACCCGATTTTCGCGCTTCCATCCTATTAAAAGTTTGATGAAAACCAATACTGGATCGAACAATCTAAGGCGCCCGTTTCCGTTGCCGTTTTCGGTCATTTAACCTCCTTTTTGTTTCCAAGGTTCAGTATGGAAAGTATAAACTTTCCATGCTGAATTATATCCCTGTTAACAAGGATAAGTCAATATTTGACTAGAAAGGTTTTGTAAATTATTATATCTATATAACCTAGTTAACCAGGAAATTATGCCAAACCCAAGACCTAAGCAGACGCAAGCATTTATTGAGCAACAAAAAAAAGGCTATATTGAGGACTGGATTAACGAACCCTTAGCAAAGCAGGTAACAGGTTTAAGATTGCCGCAGAGTGTTCATGATACGCTGCACGCACTGGCGCCAGAAGAGCGAGTTAAGTATTTACGAAGGATTATTTGCGAAGCTGTAAAACGTGATTTGACTCCTAACTCCTAAATTATTATAAGCAAGGATAGAGAAGACACTCAACTTTGGTAAAATCATCTGATTGGTGCAGTAAAATCAGTATGATTGACCACGATAGGCTCTTCAAAGAACTAATTTCGACATTTTTTATCGAATTTTTAGAACTGTTTTTCCCGCAGGTGCTAGCTTATACAGACACATCCTCAATCGAGTTTTTGGATAAAGAAATATTTACCGATGTGACTGAGGGAGAAGAATATGAAACCATTCCCCTAGCCTAGGGTGTTGATTTTGTTATAATTTAGGTATCAATCGCTCATTAGAGTATTGTGTTTAATCGTAAAGCTCAAAACCCTGATTATACAAACTTTTTACGCTGGCGCCACGAGACACAAATTCTGCATGAACTTTTTTTAGGGCTTATACACAAAGTAAACACCCTACCCCTAGCCCTTAATAAGGGGGGACAAGAGATGATTCCTAGCTACTGTTATTAAGAGGGACAAGAGATGATTTTTAGCCCCCCTCCAGAGCAGCTACGGTGTACACACAAGTCGCGCGAAAGGGGGCAGGGGAGCTTCGGATGCCAGGGAGTTATTGAGCAGAGCGAAAAACTAGGAGCATCCAGTTTTGGCAGAAATACCATTACGAGGGGCACCTGATTATAAACGCTCTAATTTTAAAT
>JAESFJ010000084.1_pt1 | contig 138413 bp, 146 predicted proteins | sample 9266161 | NCBI WGS metagenome assembly JAESFJ01 (sample SAMN14506165, study PRJNA617096) | algae metagenome | isolation source: Calothrix sp. FI2-JRJ7 and co-occurring heterotrophs from granitic desert soil | place: USA: Red Pass Lake area, Fort Irwin, California | collected 2000-06-01 | reverse complement strand
GCCTCCGGCTCCGCTGCGCGGCCCCCAGTCGCGCAAGGAATAGTCCGTGAGGGTGATCTCCTGTAGGGAGCATTTACGTGAGGCAATGGCTATGCCGCTCGGGAACATCGCTTCATGAGGCAACACGGATGACATTCTTGTCGAACCCGGTGACGACGCCGTTCATCATCATCGCGTCGGTGTGGCTCGGCGACTGGCTGTTCGGGCTGCAAGCCAACAGCGCGACCTTTTCGGCGATGATCGAACATGGCGCATCGGCGGGCGAATGGGCGCGCTGGGTGTTTTCGGACGCGGCGCCGGCGATGCTCGCCGGGCTGTTCGTCATCTCGGTGGTGTCGGCGGCCATCGGCTATATCCTCGCCTCGATCTTTTGGGACAATTGGATTCGCCTGCGCTGGCGGCGCAAATTGCAGCGGGCGCGCGACCAACGACTTGAGGCATCGACCAGCGACACCCCCGCCGGTTGAACGGCGCCCGCGCCGCCGTATAGCTGTTCCATTGCAATCGCATGCGGCGCAAAAATGCCGCACGTCATTGCGTCGTTTTGAGAACTGGGGACTATCATGACATTTTCGCATGTTTCTTCGCGCCTGATGGCGACCGCTGCGCTCGGCGCGATGCTGATGTCGGCTGCACCGGCCATCGCCAAGGAAAAGGCGGCGGCCGAGACCGCAACCGAAACCGCAGCCAAGCCCGAACTCGGCACCTTTGGCTTCGACACCGCGGGCATGGACACCGCGGTGCAGCCGGGCGACGATTTCTACGCCTATGCCAACGGCACCTGGGCCAAGAACACCCCGATCCCGGCCGACAAGTCGAACTATGGCATGTTCACCGCGCTCGGCGATCTGTCGCAGCAGCGCACCCGCGAAATCCTCGACGCCGCCAAGGGCGATCCCAGCAGCATGATCGGCCGCAACTATGCCGCCTATCTTGACGGTGCAGCGGTCGAAGCGAAGGGACTCGCGCCGATCCAGCCGTGGCTCGCCAAGATCCGCGCGGTCGACAAGGCGGGGCTTGCCACGCTGCTCGCCGAGGCCGACCGCAACGGCGTCCAGCATTTCTTCGGCGGCTATGTCGGTCAGGACGACAAGAACCCCGACGTCTATATCTATACGATGTTTCAGGGCGGCATCGGCATGCCCGACCGCGATTTCTACCTGAAGGACAATGAGCGCAACGCCAAGTTGCAGGCCGCGTATCTCAAGCATCTGGAGAATGTCCTGACGCTGGCGGGCGAGACCAATGCCGCGGCGCGTGCCAAGGCGATCTATGATTTCGAAAAGCAGATCGCGACCGTCCATTGGGACAAGAACGACAGCGGCGACGCGACGAAGGTCTATAACAAGATGACCGTCGCCGAGCTCGCGGCCGCGGCACCGGGTTTTGACTTCGCGACCTTCATCCGCGGCCTCGGCGTCAAGGAAGATGTGCTGCTGGTGTCGCAGCCCAGCGCTTTCACCGGCGAGGCGAAGCTGCTTGCCGACGCGCCGATCGCGGTGATCCGCGATGCGCTGCTCATCCGCAGCCTCGACGGCTTTTCGGGCGTGCTGCCCGAGAAGTTCGCGCAGGAAGCCTTCTCCTTCTATGGCACCGCGCTGTCGGGCACGCCGCAGTTGCAGGAGCGTTGGAAGCGCGCCGTCGATTTCACCACCGGCAATCTGGGGGAAGCCGTCGGGCAGGACTATGTCGCCAAATATTTCCCGCCCGAAACCAAGGCGGAAATGGACAAGCTGGTGAAGAATGTCCTCGCCGCGATGGGCCGCCGCATCGACGGGCTGGCTTGGATGCAGCCGGAAACCAAGGTCAAGGCCAAGCAAAAGCTTGCCAATTTCACCACCAAGATCGGCTATCCCGATCGCTGGAAGGATTATAGCAAGCTCGAGATCAAGGCCGACGACCTGTTCGGCAACGCGCTGCGGTCGAACCAGTTCACGCATGACGACAATGTCGGCCGCCTGGGCGGCCCGATCCGTCGCTGGGAATGGGGGATGACCCCGATGACGGTGAACGCCTATGCCAATTTCGGCATGAACGAGATCGTTTTCCCCGCCGCAATCCTGCAGCCGCCCTTTTTTGACCCGCACGCCGACCCGGCGATCAACTATGGCGGAATTGGCGCGGTGATCGGCCACGAAGTCAGCCATCATTTCGACGATCAGGGCGCGAAATATGACCAGACCGGCAAGCTCGCCGATTGGTGGACCCCCGCCGACGTTGCGGCGTTCGAGGCCGCGGGCAAGGCGCTTGTCGCGCAATATGATGCCTATGAAGTGCTGCCCGGCGAAAAGCTCGACGGCACCTTCACCCTGGGCGAAAATATCGGCGACGTCGCCGGGCTGACCGTCGCCTATGACGCGTACCGGGCTTCGCTCGGCGGCAAGGAAGCGCCAGTGATCGACGGCCTGACCGGCGATCAGCGCTTTTTCCTCGGCTGGGCGCAGGTGTGGCGCCGCAACTACCGCGAGCAAAATCTGTCGCAGCGGATCACGACCGATCCGCATTCACCCTCGATCCAGCGGACTTGGGTCTCGCGCAACCTTGACCCGTGGTATAAGGCGTATCAGATCAAGGAAGGCCAGAAGCTGTATCTGGCGCCGAAAGACCGCGTCCGCATCTGGTGATGCACCGATAAGAAAGACTGTCATTGACCGCGACGAGCCTGCCTTCCGCTGATTCCGATATCGGCAGGGGGGCGGGCTCCGTCGGACCGCTTTCGGTTCCGACGGGCCTGTCGCGCGTCGACATGGGCCTGCTCGGCGGATTGGCGCTGTTATCGGCGGCGCTGCTGTTCTGGGCGACGCGCGATCCGATTCTCGCCGCGGGCTTTCTGGCCGGGCTGGCGGTCGCGGCGGGCGGCGTGCTGCTCGCCCGGCGCCTGTTTCCGGCCGCCGTCGTCGGCGAAGCGGTGCCGCCCGACTGGACGATGCTGCGCCAGGCGGTCAGTCACGACGATGTGGCGATCGCGGTCACCGACCGCGCCGGCCGCATGGTGTGCGCGAACGATTTGTTCGGCACCTGGATGGGCGGCTTTGTCACCCCACCAGGCCTGCCGCTCGAAGGCCGCGGCGCCGATATGTTGAAAAACGCCGGGCGCATCGCGTGGCGCGATGGCGAGGGGCGCGTCGACGACCTCGCGGTCGGGCCGCTGCAACTGCGGGCGCAGGTCACGCGCACCGGCCAGGCGGAGGATTATCTGGTCTGGCGCTTCTCGGCGCTCGAACGGCTCGATCTCGCCTCCGAAATCACCCGCCATCTCGATGGCCCCGCGGGCCGTACCCTCAGCCATGCCGGGGTGATGGCGGCACTGGTCAACGCCGAAGGACGGCTGCGCGTCGCCAATCAGGCGTTCCTGCTCCGCGCCTTGGGTGAGGATGATGCCGGCCATTATGCCGGCCGCGACGTCGCCCCGATGCTGCGCATCGACGACGGCGGTTCGCTCTATTTCGCGCGCGAGGGCGACCGCGCCACGCCGGTGCGGATGCTGCAAATCCCGCTCGCCCCCGCCGACAACAACACCCCGGTGCTGCTCGCGATGCTCGACGAGGAAATGGGCCCGGCCGACCGCGGCACCGCGCAGACCTATGTCGAAACGCTACTCTCGCTGCTGCCGTTCGGACTGGCGATGGTCGATCGCGACGGCCGCTTCCTATATATGAACCGCGCGTTCGTGCGCGCGGCGAATCTGGGCGATGGCAAGATGCCGCGCTACCCCGGCGACATTGTCGTCGGCGAGGACAAGGGGCCGCTGGCCGACATGATCCGCCGCCACAGCAGCGGCCAGCAGGTCGGCGGCGACCTGTCGATCCGGCTGGCTGGGCAGAGCGGCGAGCCGGTGTCGATGCGCGTCGTCGGAGTGCGCGGGCTGGGCGAAGCGGCGGTGCTGCTGAGCCTGAAAGATTCAAGCGAGGAATCGCGGCTGAAACGCCAGGTCGCGCAGGCGTCGAAGATGCAGGCGGTCGGCCAGCTGGCCGGCGGGGTCGCGCATGACTTCAACAATATCCTGACCGCGGTGCTTGGCGCGTGCGACCTGATGCTGATGCGCCATACGCCGGGCGACAGCGATTATGACGATATCCAGCAGATCCGCAGCAACGCCAACCGCGCCGCCAGCCTGACGCGGCAATTGCTCGCCTTTTCGCGCCAACAGACCTTGCGGCCGCAGATCCTGCAACTACCCGACGTGATTTCGGAAGTGTCGCACCTGCTCAAGCGGCTGATCGGCGAAACCGTCCAGCTGGCGGTGCATCATGGCCGCGGGCTGGGCGCGGTGCGCGCCGATCCAGGGCAGCTGGAACAGGTGATCATCAACCTCGCCGTCAATGCGCGCGATGCGATGCCCGGCGGCGGCACGCTGACGATCGAAACCTATCCGGTATCGGCCGCCGACGTGCGACAGATGGGCAATGAGTTCATGCCCCCCGCCGATTATTGCGCGCTCAAGGTCAGCGACACCGGCACCGGTATCGCACCCGATGTGCTGCCCAAGATTTTCGAACCTTTTTTCACCACCAAGGATGTCGGCAAGGGGACCGGGCTTGGCCTGTCGACCGTTTACGGTATCATCAAACAGTCGGCGGGGTTCATCTTTGCCGAAAGCCAGCCGGGGCAGGGGACCAGCTTTGTCATTTATCTGCCCGTCCACCGCGTCGGCACCGACACCCCGGTGGTCGCGCCGCCGCCTGCCAAGCCCAGAAAGAGCCAGTGGGGCACCGGCACCATCCTGATCGTCGAGGATGAAGATATGGTCCGCGCAGTGGCCGAACGCGCACTGACCCGCGCGGGCTATACCGTCGTCACCGCGTCGCAGGGCGAGGAGGGGCTGGAACGCTTTGCCCAGATGGCCGAGGTCGACCTGATCATCAGCGACGTCGTGATGCCGACGATGGACGGCCCGGCGATGGTGCGCATTATGCGCGCCAAGCGGCCCGACCTGCCCGTGCTGTTCATGTCGGGCTATGCCGAGGAACAGCTCCGCCAGTCGATCAACATCGACGACGTCGCTTTCCTGCCCAAACCCTTTTCGGTCGCGCAGCTTGCCGAAGCGACTTCGGCGGCGCTCGACGATGCGGCCCACAGGATGAAAAATGGCTGATACTCCGCGTATCCTGCTCGTCGAGGACGATGTGCTGATCGGCATGATGCTGGCCGATATGTTCGACGCGCTGGGCTTGCCCGAGCCCGCGCAGGCGGCGAGCATGGACGAGGCGCTGGCGATCATCGCGACCGAATCGCTCGGTGGTGCGCTGGTCGATATCAATCTGGGCGACGACAAGGGGTGGCCGGTGGCGGATGCGCTGGCGGAACGTGGCATCCCCTTTGCCTTTACCTCGGGCGGCGGCGACGTGTTGCCGCCCGCGCACGCGCATCGCCGGCTGGTCGGCAAACCGTTCCGGATCAGCGATATCGAAGCGGCGCTGGCGGAGTTCGGGGGCTAGCACGACCTTCATCGTCATCCCGGCGAAGGCCGGGATATCGACCTCGCGGGCGCACGCACCGGCGAGATTCCGGCCTTTGCCGGGATGACCGAAATATGATGACAGATTATTTGTGTTCCTCTCTTGTTCTTTGAGAACAAACGACGTACATAGTCCGGGCGTTGCGGTGGTTCAGCCTTCGCTTTAGAGCAGGAAAGGACGGCACATGGCCGGTCAATTGTCACTCGTCGAATCGGGGAAATCAGTGAACAACACGGACAGGCAAAAGGCGCTGGACGCCGCGCTCGCGCAGATCGACCGCGCCTTTGGTAAGGGCTCGGTGATGAAATTGGGCTCGAAGGAAGCGATGCAGGTGGAGGCGATCTCGACCGGTTCGCTCGGCCTCGACATCGCGCTCGGGGTCGGCGGCCTGCCGCGCGGCCGCGTCATCGAAATTTACGGTCCCGAAAGCTCGGGCAAGACCACGCTGGCGCTGCACGTGCTCGCCGAAGCGCAAAAGACCGGCGGTACCGTTGCCTTCGTCGATGCCGAACATGCGCTCGACCCGGTCTATGCGCGCAAGCTGGGCGTCAACATCGACGAACTGATCATCTCGCAGCCTGACACCGGCGAACAGGCGCTCGAAATCGTCGACACACTGGTGCGCTCGAACGCGATCGACGTGCTCGTTGTCGACTCGGTCGCCGCGCTGGTCCCGCGCGCCGAAATCGAGGGCGAGATGGGCGACACCCATGTCGGCCTGCAGGCGCGCCTGATGTCGCAATCGCTGCGCAAGCTCACCGGCTCGATCAGCCGCTCGCGCTGCATGGTGATCTTCATCAACCAGCTGCGGATGAAAATCGGCGTGATGTACGGCAATCCCGAAACGACGACGGGCGGCAACGCGCTGAAATTCTACGCGTCGGTCCGTCTCGACATCCGCCGCACCGGCCAGATCAAGAATGGCGACGAAATCGTCGGCAACACCACCAAGGTCAAGGTGGTGAAGAACAAGGTCGCACCGCCGTTCAAACAGGTCGAATTCGACATCATGTACGGACAGGGCATTTCCAAGATCGGCGAGATTCTCGACATCGGGGTCAAGGCGGGACTGGTCGAAAAATCGGGCGCCTGGTTCAGCTATGATTCGATCCGTATCGGCCAGGGCCGCGAAAATGCGAAGAATTTCCTCAAGGAAAATACGGAACTGATGGAACGGCTCGAAGCCGCGATCCGCAGCCGCACCGATGCGGTGGCCGAAGAAATGATGGTCGGCTCCGACGAAGACGGCGACGACGACATTTGATCCCGATCCGGTCGGTGCCCGTCTGGCGCCGACCGGGAAACGGCGGCGGGTCTTCAGCCCCCTTGTAGCTACGGGCACCTGCAAGCCCCTCTCCCCGCAGGTGGACCCGCCCGCCGTTGACCTTTTTGTGCCGTGGTGGCTTTTTCAGCGTTGCTGGAGACGGCGGTTTTGGGTTGGGAAGCGGCCATTGTTCCGGCACGTGGACCACTCTAGAGTATGAGCATGAAGCTGATAACAAATTGGCGTGTTGGCGGCAGCCCAACAGTCGAAATTCTGCGCTATGACGCCGAACAGGCTCCTCCGTCCGAAGATATTGACAGCTTTGTCACGGCGTCGAACCTCGCTAAAAAGCTGCTTCCGTATCAAACGAAGCGTTATGTGCTGCGCGAAGCCCATTGGGCATCGGCTTGGTTGAAAGCCTATATCGATTGTCATGTCGCGGATTTGAGAGCGACGTTCGTGAGCGAAGGCAAGTCATTCTACATTGCCCTTCTCGAGGCCCCCACTACCGGCGACCGCTCGGTGGCGTTTCGACTTACGACGGCCGACCTTTCGGGCCACACGGAATGGAAAGCATCAATACGCCGCGTTCACTACGACAGCACGGACGAGTTTTTTCTTTGCGCTGAGTACTGATGTCGATGTCCGCATTCGGTCGTTGGCGGAGCACTCTCGTTCCCGTTCGCATCGAGCGAAGTCGAGACACCCCGCGGCCATGCACGGTCCCGCGCGGCATCTCGACTTCGCTCGATGCGAACGGGGGTGAGAAGGGAGGGGATGGATCGGGCTCCATTCCGTTGGCACCGGGCATCGTCTGCCAACGCGATCACCCGCACGGCGCCTTGCGCGCGTTCTGCCAATAGCTACAAGCGAGCCATGCCTGCGATCCGCCTCTTTGGCCTGCCCACCGATATCAACAGCAGTTTCGAGCGCGGCGCCGCCGCCGGACCCGCGGCGATCCGGGCCGCGCTGTTCAGCGATCGCGGCAATATGGCCAGCGAATTGGGGCCGGAGATCGGCGCCGACGTCGCGTTCGCCGACGACGGCGACCTGCCACTGACCGAAAACACGGCGCATGACGACGCCGCGATCCGCCGCCATGTCGTGATGCTGCAGGAAGATGGCGAGGTGCCGCTGGCGCTCGGCGGCGATCATGCGGTGACCTTTCCGCTCGTCGAGGCCGCGGCGACCTGCTTTGGGCCGGTGAGCATCCTCCATTTCGATGCCCACCCCGATCTCTACGACGATTTCGCGGGCAATCCGCGCAGCCACGCTTCGCCCTTCGCGCGCATTTGCGAGGGTGGCCATGCCAAGCGACTGGTGCAGCTCGGTATCCGCACCCTCAACAAGCATTGCCGCGAGCAAGCCGAGCGCTTCGGGGTCGAGATCATTCCGATAGCGGATTTTACCCCGGACAGCGTCCCGGTGCTCGACGGCCCGCTCTATATCTCGATCGATCTCGACGGCATCGATCCATCCGAGGCGCCCGGCGTTGCGCATCCCGAGCCCGGCGGTCTGACGGTGCGCGAAGTGCTGGCGGCGCTGCACAAGCAGACCGCGCCGATCGTCGGCGCCGACATCGTCGAGCATCACCCCGGCCGCGACATCGGCGATGTGACCGCGATCCTCGGCGCCAAGCTGGTCCGCGAACTCGCGGCGCTGATCGACCGCAACGGCACTTACAAGACCTGACCGCATGAGGAGAGTGATATGACCCTGATCGTCCACCATCTGAACAACAGCCGCTCGCAGCGCATCCTGTGGCTGCTCGAGGAAATCGGCGCGCCGTACGAGATCAAATATTATGATCGCGACGCGACCACCAACCTGGCGCCGCCCGAGCTGATCGCGGTGCATCCGCTCGGCAAGTCGCCGGTGATTTCGGATGGCAGTCGCGTGATCATCGAATCGGGGGCGATCACCGAATATCTTTGCGAACGCCACGGCGGCGGGCATCTGGTGCCGCAGCGCGGCACTGACGACCATATCAGCCACCTCGAATGGCTGCATTTTGCGGAAGGATCGGCGATGACCCCGATCCTGCTGCGTATCTATACCGCGCGGCTCGGTGAAGCAGCGACGCCGCTCGAACCGCGGATCAACCAGCAGCTCGACGCACATTTCGCCTATATGGAAAGCCGCGTCGGCGACACGGGCCATTTCATCGGCGACAGCCTGTCCGCGGCCGACATCATGCTGAGCTTCCCCGCCGAAATCGCGATCATGCAGGGCATGGCGCCGCGCTATCCCAAGCTCGCGGCGTTCGTGAACGCTTGTCACGCGCGCCCCGCCTGGCAGCGCGCGCGCGAAAAGGGCGGCGCCTATTATGGCTATTGACCGGCGGCGCTGGCTGCCGCTCGCCGCGCTGGCGCTGCTGAGCAGCGCCGCGGCGGCGCAGGTTCCGCCGCTCGGGCCGGAGGTCGAGCGCGTCGCGACCGGCGCCGACGGCGCGGCGTTCGCCGTGGCGGCGGCCGACGAGAGCGCCGCAATGGGCCGCTTCGCCGCTTACACGATGGCGCTGGCGAAGCGCGATTATGCCAGCGCCTATGCGATGCTGCGGCTGTCGTTCCAGGCAGCGAACCCGCGGCTCGAATGGGAGATGAACCTGCGCAAGCGGCCGACCTTGTGGGCCGACGGCACCCTCCGCGTGCTGCGCCTGAACTGGTATGTCGACCCCGCGGGGCAGCCGCCGGGGCTCTACGCCGCCTTCGATTTCCGCGGCGATCGCCAGGACGGGACGATGGATTGCGGCTATGTCGCGGTGCACCGCACCGCCCCCGGCGCCGAATGGACCGTGGTCCGCACCGATACCTCCGAAGTCCCCGCCGAACTGATCGAGGACGGGGTGCCCAAGGCCGATGTGCTGCGCCAATTGCCCTGCTATCTGGGCCAGGGGATCGCGACCGCCTTCTGATCGACTGCAACGTTGATCGTCATCGACACGAAGCGGCTTGTCGCATGACGGCAAAGTCCCTAATTCGCGCGCATGACATCGACCAACGACATTCGCCGCTCGTTCCTCGACTATTTCGGGGGCACCGGGCACCATATCGAACCGTCGGCGCCGCTGGTGCCGTACAACGACCCGACGTTGATGTTCGTCAACGCCGGGATGGTGCCGTTCAAGAATGTCTTCACCGGCCTCGAAAAGCGCCCGTACAGCACCGCGGCGTCGTCGCAGAAATGCGTGCGCGCCGGCGGCAAGCATAATGATCTCGACAATGTGGGTTTCACCGCGCGTCACCACACCTTCTTTGAAATGCTGGGCAATTTTTCGTTCGGCGATTATTTCAAGGAACAGGCGATCCACCATGCGTGGAACCTGATCACCAAGACCTGGGGACTGAACCCCGACCGGTTGACCGCGACCGTCTATCACACCGATGACGAGGCGTTCGACCTGTGGCGCAAGATCGCGGGGCTGCCCGAGGAGCGGATTATCCGCATCGCGACCAGCGACAATTTCTGGTCGATGGGCGACACCGGGCCGTGCGGGCCGTGCAGCGAAATCTTTTACGACCACGGCGACCACATCCCCGGCGGCCCGCCCGGTTCGCCTGACGAAGATGGCGACCGCTTCGTCGAAATCTGGAACCTGGTGTTCATGCAGTACGACCAGCGCGGCCCCGGCGACCGCGTCGACCTGCCGCGGCCCAGCATCGACACCGGCATGGGGCTGGAGCGCGTTGCCGCGGTGCTGCAGGGGGTCCACGACAATTATGACACCGACACCTTCAAGGCGCTGATCGCCGCATCGGTCGACCTGACCGGGGTGCCGGCCGAGGGGGCGACGCAGGCCAGCCACCGCGTGATCGCCGATCACCTGCGCGCCTCGAGCTTCCTCGTCGCCGACGGCGTGCTGCCGTCGAACGAGGGCCGCGGCTATGTGCTGCGCCGGATCATGCGCCGCGCGATGCGCCACGCGCATCTGCTGGGTGCCAAGGATCCGCTGATGTATCGGCTGCTGCCGTCGCTGACCGCCGAGATGGGCGCGGCCTATCCCGAGCTGATCCGCGCCCAGCCGCTGATCGCCGAGACTTTGGAGCGCGAGGAGACGAAGTTCCGCCAGACGCTCGACAAGGGGCTGCGGCTGCTCGACGAGGCGACGGTCGGGATGGGTGCGGGCGATACGCTGCCCGGCGAGGTCGCGTTCAAGCTCTACGACACTTACGGCTTCCCCTATGACCTCACCGAAGATGCGCTGCGCACGCACGACATCGCGGTCGATCGTGCCGGGTTCGACGCCGCGATGGCGCAGCAGAAGGCGGCGGCGCGCGCGGCGTGGAAGGGCAGCGGGCAGAAGGCGTCGGAAGAAATCTGGTTCGACCTGGCCGAGACGAACGGCAGCACCGAATTCACCGGCTATGGTTCCACCGTCGGCGAGGGCCAGGTGATCGCGCTCGTCAAGGACGGGGTGCAGGTGAGTGAAGCCAAGGCGGGCGACGAGCTGGTCGTGCTGACCAACCAGACGCCCTTTTATGGCGAAAGCGGCGGCCAGATGGGCGACAGCGGCACGATCGCGACGCTGGGCGGCGCAAAGGCGTCGGTCAGCGACACGAGCAAGCCCTTGGGACGGCTGCATGCGCATCAGGCCAAGCTGGAGGCGGGGACGCTGAAGGTCGGCGACACGGTGCAGCTGACCGTCGATGCCGATCGCCGCGACCGCATCCGCGCCAACCACAGCGCGACGCATTTGCTGCATGCGGCGCTCCGCAATCGGCTGGGCGGGCATGTGACGCAAAAGGGCAGCCTAGTCGCCGAGGACCGTTTCCGCTTCGATTTTTCGCACCCCAAGGCGCTGAGCGCCGAGGAGATTGCCGACATCGAATCGCAAGTGAACGCGCAGATCCGCGGCAATGAGGCGGTGACGACGCGGCTGATGACCCCCGACGATGCGGTCGCGGCGGGCGCGCTGGCGCTGTTCGGCGAGAAATATGGTGACGAGGTGCGCGTGCTCAGCATGGGCAAGGCGACCGAGAATCATTATTCGGTCGAGCTGTGCGGCGGGACGCACGTCCGCGCGCTGGGCGACATTGCGCTGCTGAAGGTCATCAGCGAATCGGCGGTCTCGTCGGGCGTGCGGCGCATCGAGGCGCTGACCGGTGACGCGGCGCGCCAGTGGCTGAACGGCCGCGACGAGGCGCTGAAGGCGGCGGCCGCGGCGCTCAAGACGTCGCCCGATGAGGTACCGGTGCGCGTCGCGCAGCTGGCCGAGGCGCTGAAGAAAGCCGAGCGCGAGCTGGCCGATGCGAAGAAGGCGTTGGCGCTTGGCGGGTCCGGCGGCGGCGGTGCAAGCGGTCCGGCGGTCGAGCAGGTCGGCGATACGTCGTTTATCGCGCAGGTCGTCGACGGGCTGGATCCCAAGGAACTGCGCGGCACGGTCGACGGGCTGAAGAAACAGGTCGGCAGCGGCGTCGCGATGCTGGTCGCGGTCAACGACGGACGCGCTTCGGTCGCGGTCGGGGTGACCGAGGGCGCCCGTCACAATGCCGTCGATCTCGTCAAGCTCGCGGTCGCGGCGCTCGGCGGGCAGGGCGGCGGCGGGCGTCCCGACATGGCGCAGGGCGGCGGCCCCGACGGCGGCGCAGCGATGGATGCGGTCGCCGCGGTCAAAGCCGCGCTCGCCGGAAACGGGCCGACTTGAAACCGACCAAGAAGACGCGGCGCACCGATCATGCCGAACGGCTGATCGCGGCGCCGCTGATCGATGTCTTTTCGGCCTTCACCAGCGAGGCGAAGCTGGCGAGGTGGCTGCCGCCCGAGGGGGCGACGGGCGAATTCGAGCATGTCGACCTGCGGCCCGGCGGCGGTTTTCTGATGCGGCTGACGTCCGACGATGCCGACGCCGAGACCAAGAGCGACGACGACAGCGATGTCGTCGAGGTCTATATTCCGACGCTCGACGACGGGCGGCTGATCGTGTGGGAGGTCGAATTCGCGTCCGACGACCCGCGCTTTTCGGGGACTATGGCGATGCACTGGTATCTGTCGCGGCAAGGTGGCGGAACGCTGGTCACGATCGATGCGCATCATGTGCCGCCGGGGATTTCGGCGAAGGATCACCTGGAAGGGTTGAATTCTTCGTTGGCGAATTTGGCGGCGGTGGTGGAGGGATAAGGCCCCTCCCCTTCAGGGGAGGGGTTGGGGTGGGGCCTGTTAGTATCGCGCAAGGCCGCTGGCCCCCACCCGCTGCGACTAGGCGGCAAGCCGCCAAGTCTCGCTGCCCTCCCCTAAAGGGTAGGGATGGTTACGTTTCGACCCCCTTCGCCTTCCCCCACGCCCGCGCCGCGGTGTACCCCAGATACCCCGTGCCAAAGAGCGCATAGAGCGGTTCGGGAAGCCCCGACAGATAGGCGTTCATGCCCTCCGCAATCCCCTTTGCCATCTCGGGCCGCGCCGCGGCGATCAGGCCCATCGGGATCGCCCACAGCAGCAGCGCATACATGACATAGAGGAAGCTCGGCCGCGCGCGGCTGGTCCACGGATCGGCGCTGTTCGCTTCGGCAACGATCGCGGTCATCCGGGTACGGATCGCTTCCATTTCCTGGCTGCCCTCCATCTTGAGCAGCTCCAGCTTGGCGCGGTCGCGCGCTTCGGGGTCGGGGATGATTTTGTCGATCAGCTTGGCGATCGGGCCGATCAGGCCTTCGATGATGCTCATGGCGGGGTGTCCTTTTGCTGGAAGTTGTCAAAGTTTACGATGGGTCGAGGCCCCGGGAACGGGGATCAGTGCTGGCCGATCCGGTTGGCAAGCCAGCCGTAGAGAAAGGCTTCCTGGCTGGGGCGGCGTTCGGCGAGCGCGATGTAACGTTCGCCTTGCAGCGCCTCCATCGCGCGCAGCAACACGGTTTCGCCGCCCGCACCGCGCGCGCGCAGAAAGGCGTCGAGTGCCGACAGCGTGCGCGGGCCGATCTCGCGATCGACCGCGATGTCGGGATAATCGCGCGCGGCGCGGTTGAGCGCGTTGAGCGCGCGTTGCAGAAATCCCGCCGCGATGGCGGTGCCCATGTTGACGCCGGTGTCGAACAGCTCGGCGGCGATTTGCGGCGCGCGCAGCGCAACGCGATCGAACCCGGGGCGCAGCCAGTAGATGCGGCGATAGATCGCCGCGGCCTCGGTGCGCGGCAGGTCGCGCATTGCGCCGACATAGCCCTGCGCGCGCGCCACCGCTTCGGTGATTCCCCAGCAGGTCGGCCCCCCGCGGTCGGCAGGGTGGTTTACATATCGGCCTTCGCGGTCGATGACGGCGTCGATCAGTGCGTCGGCGTCGACGCGCGGGCTATCGGATCGGGACATGATTCGCTCCTGTGGTTTGTTTGATATGAAGAACGAACCATATTGGAAAATTGTAGGAAAGGCTTTTTTGATGCGGGCGTTGCAGGTGCGCGAATTGCGGCCCGATCATGCGGGCGCGGCGCTGACCGACATCCCGGTGCCGCAGCCGGGGCCGGGCGAAGTGCGGGTGCGGGTGCGCGCCGCCGCCGTGAATTTCCCCGACCTGCTGATGACACGCGGCGATTATCAGCTGAAGCCGCCGCTGCCCTTTGTGTCGGGGCTGGAATTTGCGGGTGAGGTCGATGCGCTCGGCGAAGGGGTTGCGGGTTGGCGGGTCGGCGATGCGGTCGTCGGCGGCAACCGCTATGGCGCGATGGCCGAATATTGCGTCGCCCCGGCCACCGCGCTGCGCGCCAAGCCCGAACGGCTGTCGTGGGACGAGGCGGCGGCATACCCGGTCGCATATCTTACCGCCTATGTCGCGCTCGTCCGCGGGGGGCGCGTCGAGCGGGGCGAGTGGGTGTTGGTGCATGGCGCGGCGGGCGGCGTCGGGCTGGCCGCGGTCGATCTGGCCAAGGCGCTGGGCGCGAAGGTGATCGCGGCGGCAAGCAGCGCGGAGAAGCGCGACGCGATTGGGCGGCTCTACGCCCCGGATGCCGTGATCGACAGCGGCCCGGGGTTTCGCGAGCGGGTGAAGGATTTGACCGGGGGAGCGGGGGCCGATGTCATTTTCGACCCGGTCGGCGGCGATGTGTTCGACGAATCGACGCGCTGCATCGCCTTTGGCGGGCGGCTGTTAGTGATCGGCTTTGCGTCGGGGCGCATTCCGGAGGTGTCGGTCAATATGCCGCTGATCAAGGGTTTTTCGGTCGTCGGGGTGCGCGCGGGCGAATATGGCCGCCGCTTTCCGGCGCGCGGCGTGGAGAATGTTGCGGCGATCGACGCGCTGGCGGCGGCGGGGACGATCCGCCCGCATGTTCACGCCGCGCTCGACCTCGCCGACTGGCGCGAGGCGTTCGCGATGCTGGAGCGACGCGAGGTGGTGGGCAAGGTCGTGCTGAAACCGTGACGAACCGAGTCTGCCTGCCATAGTTTTGCGACGTGCAAGCTGTCATGTGGGCGCCGGGGTATCCCGGCGACTTTGCCGACGATCACAAAGGATAGAATATGAAGTTATTGACGATGACTGCCGCTGCGTTTGCCCTGGCCGTCCCGGCACTTGCCATCGCACAGCCGAAGCCGGACGACGGCCGCATTTTTGCGATGATCGACACCAACGGCGACGGCAAGCTCGACAAGGCCGAAGTGACCAAAATGGCCGAAATGCGTGCACAGCGCCAAGGCGACCCTTCGATGGCGTCACCCGACAAGGTCGATGCGTTTATCAAGCATGTCGACGCCAACGGCGATGGCGTGATCGACAAGACCGAAATCGGCGCGATGCGCGGCGCGCGCGCGTCGGCGCCGCCGCCGCCGGAGGCTCCGTCGGCCGCGAATTGACGCCGGGCGCGGGTGGCGGCTCCGGCCGCTACCCGCCGCTTACGAATATTATCATGTTTGAAAATTGGTCGGGACGAGAGGATTCGAACCTCCGACCCCCACACCCCCAGTGTGATGCGCTACCAGGCTGCGCTACGTCCCGACCGGCCCGTTTGGGCAGGCGTGGCCCCTAGCGCGGGTCGGCGGGGGATGCAAGGCTTCCCTGCGCGAAGGTGCGGCGCGGCGCGCAGGACGCCGCCGCCGTGGGTCCGCCGCCCTTGACCTTGGCGCCATCCTCCCCATTTCGGCGGCGCCTGCAAAGGGGGGGCGGCGCAGCGACCGGTTGCGCGCACGCCGCCTGCATGATAGGCGCCGCGCCATCTATACGCGCCGGTTCCGCCTGGAACGGGCCGCGGTTTCAAACGGAAAGTTTTTCACCCATGTCGACGCAATTGCTTCTGACCCAGGCGGCCGGATCGGGCGGCGGGGCTGCCGGTTTCCTGATGCTGGTGCCTTATCTGCTGATCTTTGTCGTGTTCTGGTTCTTTCTGATCCGCCCGCAGCAGGTGCGCGCCAAGGAGCATCGCGCCAAGATTGCGGCGGTCAAACCGCGCGATCAGGTGGTGACCGGCGGCGGCATCGTCGGCAAAGTGACGCGCGTCGACGATGATTATGCCGACGTCGAGATCGCGCAGGGCGTCAAGATCAAGGTCGTCAAGGCGACCCTGGCCGACGTAATGCAGCCCGGCGGCAAGCCCGCCAACGACTGACGCGGCGGGGTCGGCGTCACCGTCGCCCCGCGCATGCTATCGGACCTTTAGACCATGCTCGATTTCCCGCGCTGGAAAACCATCAGCATCAGCATCATCCTGTTGCTCGGTATCCTCTTTTCCATCCCCAGCTTCCTGCCCGAAAAGACGCGCGACAGCCTGCCGTCATTCATGCAGGCCAAGGTCAACCTGGGCCTCGACCTGGCCGGTGGCAGCCATTTGCTGCTCGAGGCCGACGTCGCCGACCTGCGCAAGACGCAGCTGACCAACATGGAAAAGACCGTGCGCACCGCGATGCGCGGCGAGCGCGGCCCCGATGATGACATCGCGATCGGCGAATTGGCGACCGCGGGCGGCAAGATCAGTTTCCTGATCCGCGATCAGGCGCAGCTCGACGAGGCGCGCGACCGGTTGTTCAGCCAGACGCAGGGCGCCCAGCTGACCGGTCAGCGCGACTGGGACATCGACATCATCGATACGACCCGCATCGTGATGACCCCGACCGCCGCCGGACAGACGCAGGCGGTTGCCGACGCGATGGATTCGGCGCGCGACATCATCGACAAGCGCGTCAACGACCTCGGCACCCGCGAACCGACGATTATCCGCCAGGGCAACGACCGTGTCGTCGTCCAGGTGCCGGGGCTGCAGGATCCCGCGGCGCTGAAGGAGCTGATCGGCAAGACCGCGCGGCTGGAATTCCGCATGGTCGATCCCAACGCCGACCCCGCCGAAGCGGCCGCGGGCCGCGTGCCGGTGGGCAGCGAAATCGTCCCCTATGCCGAGGGCGAGGGCAATGGCGCGTCGTTCGAAGTGCTGCGCCGTCAGGTGATGATCAGCGGCGAACAGCTGATCAACGCGAAGCAGGGTTTCGACCAGCAAAATGGCCAGGCGGTCGTCAACATCAGTTTTGATTCGGGCGGATCGAACACCTTTGCCAAGGTCACCGCGCAGAATGTCGGCAAACGGTTCGCGATGGTGCTCGACGGCAAGGTGCTGTCGGCGCCGTCGATCAACGAACCGATCCTGGGCGGCAGCGCCCAGATTTCGGGGAGCTTCACCCCCGCGACCGCCAATGCGCTGGCGATCTCGCTGCGTTCGGGCGCGCTGCCGGTGAAGATGGCGGTCGTCGAAGAACGCACCGTCACCCCCGAATTGGGCGCCGATTCGATCCGCAAGGGCGCGATCGCCGGGATCATCGCGACCGTCGCGGTGCTGACGCTGATGGTCGTCGTCTATGGGCGGTTCGGCATTTATGCGAACATCGCGCTGGCGTTCAACGTGTTCCTGATCATCGCGATCATGGCGGCGTTCAATGCGACGCTGACCCTGCCGGGGATCGCCGGGTTCGTGCTGACGATCGGCGCCGCGGTCGACGCCAACGTGCTGATCAACGAGCGAATACGCGAGGAATTGAAACGCGGGCGCAAGATCTATCAGGCGATCGACCTGGGTTATTCCGAGGCGAGCCGTGCGATTTTCGACGCCAACGTCACCAACGTCATCGCCGCGGCGCTGATGTTCTGGTTCGGCTCGGGCCCGATCAAGGGCTTTGCCGTGGTGCTGACCATCGGCATCGTCACCAGCGTTTTCACCGCCGTCACCGTCACGCGGATGTTCGTTGCGCATTGGCTGCGCACGAAGCGTCCGACGACGATCAACATTTAAGGGAGGCCGAACGATGCGCTTGCTGAAACTCGTCCCCGACGACACCAACATCCAGTTCCTGAAATGGCGCAATATCGCCATGCTGATCAGCCTGATTTCGATCGTCGCGTCGATCGTGCTGGTCGGGGTGCGCGGTTTGAACCTGGGGGTCGATTTTGTCGGCGGCCAGTCGGTCCGCGTCGAATTCACCCAGGCGATGCCGCCGATCGACGACATTCGCGAAAAGGTCGGCGCGATCGGGCTGGGCGAAGCGACGATCCAGCAATTCGGGTCCGACAAGGCGGTTTCGATCCGCACCGCGCTGCCCGAAGGCGACAAGGCCGCGGCCGACCGCGCCGGGGCACAGCTGGTCGCGGGGATCAAGGAAGCCTTTCCGACCGCCAAGACGGGATCGGTCGAAACGGTGTCGGGCAAGGTGTCCGAAGAATTGCTGCAAACCGGCGCGCTCAGCCTGTTGCTCGCGATGATCGGCATCTCGATCTATATCTGGATCCGTTTCGAATGGCAGTTCGGGGTCGGCGCGCTGTTCGCGCTGTTCCACGACGTCACGATCACCTTCGGCTTTTTCGCGCTGACCCAGATGCAGTTCGACCTGAACATCGTCGCGGCGCTGCTCACGATCATCGGCTATTCGCTGAACGACACGATCGTGGTGTTCGACCGCGTGCGCGAAAACCTGAAGAAATATCGCAAGATGGAGATCGTGCCGCTGCTCGACCTCAGCCTGAACGAAACGCTGTCGCGCACCGTGATGACCAGCCTGTCGATGCTGATCGCGCTCGGCATGCTGCTGATCTTTGGCCCCGACGTCATCTTTGGCTTCACCGCCGCAATGCTGCTTGGCATTTTTGTCGGCACCTATTCGTCGATGTATATGTCGGCGCCGATCCTGGTGTGGCTGAAGGTCGGCCCCGACAGCTTTATCCCGCGCACCGCCGCCGGGATCGAGGGCGGTGAACGGGTCGAACGCAAGGACGACGGCGCGGTCGTTTAGGGGCTAATCTTCTCTTCGTCATTGCGAGCCCTTCGACTGCCTTGCAGGCGCTCAGGATAAACTTCCGCTCTGCGGAAGCGAAGCAATCCAGAGCGGTTTACGCCACGCTGGATTGCTTCGCTGCGCTCGCAATGACGATTTCAAACTATTCGCGAGAGCGCGCACAGCGGCGGAGGTGCGCGGCGAGTTCGCGGCCGTTGCGGTCCCAGTCGAAGCGATCGCCCAGGCTGGCGGCGACATCGGACGCCGCGGGCGGGTTCGACAGGATCGCCTGCACCGCGGCGGCGATTGCGCCGGGCGTGCGCGCGACGATCCGCCCCGCGGCGGGCGTGGTTACAAGTTCGGCGGCACCGCCGGCATCGCTGATGACGATCGGGGTGCCGCACGCGATCGCCTCGACCCACGCATTGGCCAGGCCCTCGCTGATCGACGGCATGACGACCGCGTCGGCGGCGCGATAGAGCAAAGGCAGGTCGGCGTTGGCGACCGGACCCATGACATGGACCCGTTCGGCGACCCCGAGCCGCTGCGCCAGCGCGTGGTATTCGCCTTCGGCCGCGCCCGCCCCGGCGAGCCGGTAATGGACGCCGGGAAGCGTGGGGAGAGCCTCGATCACCAGCGCCTGCCCCTTGCGCGGGATGAGCGCGCCGACGGTCAGGATCGTCGGCTCTGCGCCGATGCCGAGCGCGGCGCGGGCGGCGGCGCGGTCGCCGGGGGCAAAGCGGGCGCTGTCGATACCGGTGTAATGGACCGCCACCTTGGCGGGATCGATGCCGATCGCCGCCATTTCGCCGCGCATCGCGTCCGACACCGCGAGCAGCCCCGCGGCCTTGTCGGCGGCTTCGATCAGTTGCGGTGCGGTGGCAGGGTGATGGCCGAAATGGCTGATGTCGGCGCCGCGCGCCTTGATCGAGAAGGGGAGGCCGAGCGCGCCCGCGACCCGCATCGCGGCGGCGCCGTCGGGATAGAAGAATTGCGCGTCGACGACGTCGAAGGTTTGGCCGCGCACCGCGGCAAGCACGGCGCGCGCGACCATCGCCGGGTTAAAGCGCGCCCCGACGCGCGGGATCAGCGCGAAACGCGGGCGATGGATGGGAAGGCCGTTCCAGCTTTCGTGGTGGGGCAGCGCGCGGAGCGGGCGGTAACGCGGATGGAGCGACAGCGGGAAGGGCGGCAGGCCGACCGGCGCGACGACGGTCAGTTCGACCCCCGGCTGCGCGGCGAGCGCGCGCAGGCTCTTTTCGACGAACAGCCCGAAGTTCGGCCGCGCGGCATCGGGAAAGAGCGTGGCGATCGACAGGATGCGGAGGGGAGTCATGCCGTTGCCCCCTTCCGTTCGTCATTGCGAGCCCTTCGACTGCCTTGCAGGCGCTCAGGATAAACTTCCGCTCTGCGGAAGCGAAGCAATCCAGAGCGGTTTACGCACGCTCTGGATTGCTTCGCTTCGCTCGCAATGACGAGATTCCTGATCGCAACCATATCTTACAGCGATCGGATCAGCCGCACCGCGACCGCCGCCCAGGGCGGGTTGCTGACGACCTGTTGCCGCGCGCCGGACCCGAGCGGCAGCAGGTGCAGCTTTTCGCCGTCGACATTGAGCAGCCGCGCGAAGAAGAAGCGCCCGGCGGGACGCGGGACGAGCAGGTCGCGGTTGAGCGCGCTGGTCCAGTCGCCCGCGATCTGGCGGCACCAGATTTCGTCCCCGGCACGATAGTCGCCGATCGACGACGTGACGCGCACCGCGACCATGTCCTCCCCCGGACGCGCGGTCAGCGCCTGTTCGACCCGCGTCGGCGCCTGCGCGCCGTCGGCACCCAGGTGCGCGGTGATCGTCAGCTGGGTATCCTGCGGCAATTGCACCAGATCGGCCGCGTCGACCCCGAGTGCGGCGGCGATGCGGTTCATCCAGCCGAGCGACAGCGTGCGCGTCCCGGTTTCGAGGCGACCGATCGTCTGTGCGGTGGTCGGCGGGTCGCAGCGCGCGCCAACCTCCTCCAGCGTCAGCCCCTTGGCGCGGCGGACCGATCGGATGCTGTTGATCATGGCAAAATCCCCAAATAACCAAATCGGTTTCTTCTTTCCTACAAATTATTCCAATGTCAAGACCTGCCGGCTGTTCAAGGAGATTGGAATGACGACACGCCAGCTTGCCACCCGCCTGCATCCCGACGACCGCATCGACCCCGGCAAACATGGCCCACAGACGATGCGGCAGGTGACGGTCAATATCGCCGAGAGCCCGATTGCGTGGCTGGCCGCGCGCGGGCATCTGACGCAGGCGCAGTTGTATGCGGGCGAACGGTTGCGCGCCGATTACGAGCGCGCCGGCCTTGCGGCGCGGGTAACGATGCGCTGGGACGCGGCGCCGCCCGCAAACAGCCGCAGCGGCGCGCGTGCAGCAGACGCGTCGCTGGCGCGGATCGACGCGCACCGGCGCTTTCATGCGGCGCTGGATGCTGTCGGCCCGGGGCTGGCCGATATTTGCTGGCGGGTGATTTGTGCGGGCGAGGGAATCGCGGGCGCCGAAAAGGCGCTGGGGTGGCCGACGCGGTCGGGAAAGCTGGTGCTGGGTCTGGCGCTCGACCGGCTGGCGCGGTTTTATGGGACGGGGTGAGGTGGTGTTGGTGGCGGGCACCGCCGGTCCGCCCCATCGCCGTGCGACAGGGCGGATTATCGGCGGCAGGCCCCTTCGCCCAGCGGACTCAATCCTCAATCGGCGCCGCCCCCGCCGGGGCAAAGCCGGTGTTCGCGAGACGCTGAAGCGCGGCAGCATATTTGGCGGTGTCGAGATAGGGGTGGAGGCTGACGATCTTGCCCCAGCGCAGGCGGATGATGTGGACGCCGTCGTTGACATAGCTGGTGTCGCCGTCGGCCATTACCGCGCGGTCCCGCCATTCGATCACCGCGGTCGTATCCCACGGCGTGCCACTCGATGCGATATGCTTGATCTCGAACTTCAGCACGGGGTGGACGCTGAACAGGCGCTGGAACCAGGCGCGCAGACCGACCTTTGTATGGCGCGTGCCGCCGAGCGCGTGGTCGCCCGGAAAGATATGCTCAAAGCGGTCGGCCATGCCGCCGAGCGCGGATTCCCAGTCGCCTTTGCTGAGGCCGTCGAAGATTTTGCGGACCTGGCGGCGAACGATGGCGTGATACATGATGCTGCTCCTGTTGTGTTAACGATGTAAACATGAGGGTGTAAATAGGATCAATGTTTACGATGTCAACACAGTAGAATGATTTTTCTGGCAGCGGGTATCGGCGGGGTTATGGGAGTTTGATCCAGCGCGCTGGAATCGCTCTCCAAAACTTTAGGCATGACCGCCAAAATTCGCGGCATGACGATAGAAGCAACCGCTCCCGATCCACGCGGCCGCGGGTTTGCGATGCTGGCGCGACCGGGTAGTGCCGGTGAACGGCGCGCGACGACGGGCGGCGTCAGAGCAGGGGCGCATCGGCCGCAAGGGCATCGACCAGCCATCGGCTGAACCCGTGCATCGCCTCGCTTTCGGGGCGCGACATCGGGCGGGTGAGCCAGTAGCGGCCGGCGTCGATGGCGATCGGAAAGGGCTGGACCAGCTGTTCGGATGCGAGTTCGCGGGCGAACATCGCGGGCGGGGCGAGGGCGATGCCGAGGCCAGCGGCAGCCGCGCTGGCCATCAACGCGCTGCTATCGAAGATCGGGCCGCGTAGCACCGGGGCGGGGACGCCCGCGGCGGCGAACCACAAGCCCCATTCGTCGGCGCGGTACGAGCGCAGCAGGCGTTCGGGGATCAGGTCGGCAGGCGATTTCAACCGCGCGGCGATCGCAGGGGTACAGAGCGGTGCCAGCGGCGCCGCAAGCAAAGGTTCGGCGTGGGTGGCGTGCCAGGCGCCGTCGCCAAAGCGGATCGCATAGTCGAGCGCCTCGCCCGCCAGATCGACGCGGTTGTTGTTGGTCGAGATGCGCAGGTCGATGCCGGGATGCGCGCGGGCAAAGGCGTCGAGGCGCGGGAGCAGCCAGCCGGTGGCAAAGGTGCCGACGACCCCGACCTTGAGCACCGCGCGAAAACGGCCGGCGCTATATTGATCGAGCGTTGCGGCGACCCGGTCGAACGCATCGGCGACAACCGGGACCAGCGCATGGCCCTCGTCGGTGAGCGCGAGGCCGCGCGGCAGGCGGTGGAACAGCCGGGTGCCGAGGCGGCGTTCGAGCTGCGCGACCTGATGGCTGACCGCGCCCTGGCTGACACACAGCTCGATCGCGGCGCGGGTGAAGTTGAGATGGCGCGCCGCGGCGTCGAAGGCGCGCAGGGCGTTCAAGGGGAGTTGGGCGCGGTCCACGGGTCATCTCCAGAAATTCGTCGCTATGTCCTGCGCCTCGTCACCTCGGACTTGATCCGGGGTCCAAGCGCACGGGCGCGGCGCCAATGGATCCCGGATCGAGTCCGGGATGACGAGAGATATGAGAAACTCTCATGGCTTTGTCGAGAAATGATGCTTTGTTGACAGCGCCGCGCGTTGGCAATTTGCCTTCGAAAGGAGACGAAGATGTTCGAAGCAATCAGTCTGTTGGCGTGGTTTGCCGCGGCGGGCGGGGCGCCGGTTCCGGCGGTCGACCCGCTGACCCAGCCGATTACGACGTCACGGTCGGCCGAATGGCTCAAACCCGTGCCGCCGGAGAAAATTTATGGCACCAGCTATCTGGTCGGCTTTGGCGGGATGAGCGTCGCGTTGATCGATACCGGGGCCGGGCTGGTGCTGATCGACGGCGCCTTGCCGCAGGCGGCGCCCGCGATCCTGGCCAATGTCCGCGCGCTGGGGTTCGACCCCAAAGACATCAAATTTATTCTGAGCACCGAGCCGCATTTCGACCATGCCGGCGGGCTGGCCGCGCTGGCGCGCGACACCGGCGCGACGGTGGTGGCGAGCGCCCGCGGCGCCGAGGGGCTGCGCGCGGGCATGCATGCGAAGGACGATCCCCAGCTGGCCTATGGCGGCAGCTGGCCTGCGGTGACCACGCCCATGCGCGTGATGGCGGACGGCGAGGTGTTGCGGCTGGGCAAGGCGGCGATCACCGCGCATGCGACGCCCGGGCATACGATGGGCAGCATGAGCTGGAGCTGGCGGGCGTGTGCAGGCAAAGACGGGCGCAAGCCATGTCGGACGATCGTCTTCGCATCGAGCCTGAACCCGGTATCGGCGGACGACTATCGCTTTACCGGCCCGGCAGGCGCGCCGTTCGTGGCCGGTTTTGCGCAAAGTTACCGGACGATGGACGCGCTGGCGTGTGACATCCTGATTGCCGCGCATCCCGACAATGCGGGGGCGGGACGCTATAACAGCCGCGCGGGGGCGTGCCGTGCCTATGCCGACCGGTCGCGCCAGGCGCTGGCGAGGCGGCTCGCCGAGGAGCGGGCGAAATAGCGGCGGTTTGGGCGCCCACCGGGCCACGCCGACGCCCCCAAGCCGGGGCGCCATAAAAACTTAACTTTGCCGTAAGGGGAATTACCTATATCAGCGTTTCAGGACCGCATATCCCAGGCCAAGGCGCTGAGCCGATGGCCATATCGCGTGGGGCAATTTTGTCCGGCTTCGGCCAGCGGCATGCGGCTTGTCCCTCCAGCAAACCCATGCCCCGATAGGGTGGATATGATGGACAGGGGCAATTTCAGCCATGATGGCGGCGCTTATGGGTCCGCTGACGACGATCAACCCGAAACGTCCGATCGCCGCCGCGCCGATCGTTACCGCGCCGTATGCCGCATCGCGCGGGTGCGGCGCCGCGACGACCTGGGGCTGTGGCGGGTGCGCAATATTTCGGATGCCGGGCTGATGCTGGCGGCCGATGTGGCGGTAACCGTCGGCGAGCGGATCGAGATCGCACTGTCCGAGAGCATCACGGTCGCCGGGACGATCGTGTGGGCCGAGAACGGCCGATGCGGCGTCGCTTTTTCCGAAAAGATCGATGCCGAGGCGACGCTGCGCCGACTGGCCGAGGAGCAATTGGCCGAGGGGTATCGCGCGCTGCGGCTGACCGTGGCGAGCGAGGCGGTGCTGTTGTTGCGCGATGGCGCGCGACCGATCGACCTGGTCGATATTTCGCAGAGCGGCGCGGGGTTTGTCTATGACCGCGAGATCGAGCCGGGCACCATGCTCGACCTGTTGTTGCCGCACGGCGACCTGCGGCGACAGGCGCTGGTGCGCTGGTCGCGCGGTCAGCGCGGCGGGCTGTGGTTCACCCAGCCGCTCGACCGTGCCGACCTGGAGAGTATCGCGCGATTTGAGGGTTAGCGGCGGGTGCGGCCCGCTATTTCGCCACCAGACACGCCTGCCCGCTCTTGTTCAGCGCCGCGCAGAAGTTGTTGGCTTCGCCCTTGTTGGCGAAGCCGCCGGTCTGGAGCCGCGTGACCTTGCCAGACTTCAGATAAATCGGCTGGCGCGCGGCGACGGCGGGATGTTTCTTGCCGAGCGATGCCCACAGGTTGCGGGCGTTCGCCTCGACGCCGAAGGCGCCGAGCTGCGCACGCCAAGGGCTGTTGCCGCCGGTGGGGCGCGCCGGGGTGGGCGTTTCGCGGACGGCGATCGGGTCGTCGTTGAAGGGCGGCTTGGGTTTGACGGCAGCGGGCGGCTGTTTTTCGCTGGCGGGCGGCGGGGCATAGGTCGTGCCGGGTTTTCCCTTGGCGGCTGCTGCTGCTGCGGTGGCTTCGACGGCGGCGATTGTGGCGGCCTGTGCGGCGGGTGTTGCGGGAACCGAGGCCGCGATGACCGGCGGCGGCGTATAGCTGGCGCCGGGAACCGACGCGGGCAGGCTGGCGGTCTTGATCGGCGAGGCAGCGGCGGGTTTCGTAGCAGGCGGCGCCGCGGCGGTCACGGCCGACAGGCGCGCCCGCGCCTCGTTCTTTTCGATTTCGGGCAGCATCGCAAGCCCGCGCTGGCGCTGGTCGAGCGGGATCAGGCTGTCGAGCTGGGCCAGGCGGGCCGAGGCGATACCGAGCCCGGCGTCGCTGGCGCGCTTGGTCAGCGCATAGGCGCGCGCCAGATCGCGCGGCGCGAGGTCGCCGTTGAAATGCGCGGTGCCAAGGACATATTGCGCGCGCGGCTCGCCGCGTTCGGCCGAGCGGAGGATGAACGGCATGGCTTCGTCGCGGCGGTTGGCCGTGAACAGCACGAGGCCGAGATTATCCTCGGCCTGCAAATGCCCCTGTTTGGCGGCGCGGCGATACCAGGCTTCGGCCTGGATCAGGTCGGCGGGGACGCCGCGACCAAGCTTATAGGCCTGCCCCAGGTTGAACTGGGCATCGGCATCGCCGGCGAGCGCCGCGGGGCGCCATTCGGCAACCGCGCCCTCATAATCGCCGCGCTGCCAGGCATCGACACCGTCCTTGACGTCGGCGTGGGCGGGCAGGGCGAGCATCGAAGCCGCGATCAGCGGCAACGCCAGCGAAACGGCGGTGCGGAATTTGCGCATCTTATTCTCCAATGACTTGCATCGCTGCAGTCCCCGGGGTCTTTTTAGGGTGCATTGGCTAACACCGCGTTAGCAACCTGCGCCTTGTAGCATATCTGGTCCATTTCGGGACAAGTCTCTGTTGCAGTCTTGTTAACCATGCAGGCGAGGAGGCCGTTCACCTTCTTTTTATCATCGTTAACTCAATTTTAGCGCCCCGCATGGCATTCCACCGCCAATTCGTGGTTTTTCAGGGGGACAGCTGTGCGCGTTTTGGCATTGGCTTCACAAAAGGGCGGGTCGGGAAAAACGACCCTGTCGGGGCATCTTGCGGTGCAGGCGCAGCTTGCGGGTGCGGGGCCGGTCGTCCTGATCGACATCGATCCACAGGGCTCGCTCGCCGACTGGTGGAACGAGCGCGAAACCGATCTTCCGGCCTTTGCCCAGACCACCGTCGCGCGGCTCGCGTCGGACCTGGAAATCCTGCGCCAGCAGGGCTTCAAGCTTGCGGTTATCGACACGCCGCCCGCCATTACGATGGCGATCCAGAGCGTGATTTCGGTCGCCGAACTGATCGTCGTCCCGACGCGGCCCAGCCCGCACGATCTGCGCGCCGTCGGCGCCACCGTCGACCTGTGCGAACGTGCCGGAAAGCCGCTGGTGTTCGTCGTCAATGGCGCGACGCCCAAGGCCAAGATTACCAGCGAAGCCGCGGTCGCGCTGTCGCAGCACGGCACCGTCGCCCCGATCACCCTGCACCACCGCACCGATTATGCCGCGTCGATGATCGACGGCCGCACCGTCATGGAAGTCGATCCGAACGGCCGGTCGGCCGAAGAGATCCGCCAGCTGTGGACCTATATGAGCGACCGGCTCGAAAAGAATTTCCGCCGCACGATCTTTGCCGCGCCGATCCCGACGCAGGGCAATTATGGCGCGGTCCGTCCGATGGGCGGTGGCTTTGGCCGCCGCATCGCTGGCCAGTGACGGAAGGGATCGGAACCATGGGCGAACCCAAACCTCTCGCATCGCTGAGCGCCGGCCTGCTGGCCCGCAAGGGCGGCGCGCGGCCCGCCATGCGCCGTCAGCCGCTGGGCAGCGGCCCCGCACCCACCAACGCCGTCGGTTATGACGACCTCGGCTGGAACGACATGGGCTATGACGTCGATCCCGACCAGTCGGGCGAACCGGCGCGGATGCTCGACCTGAAGCCGCTGCTGACCGGGTCGGTGCTGGCGCACAATGTCGAGGCCGAACATGCCGTCGACGACAGCGTCGGTCACGAGCTGACCGATGCGGTTGCCGAGGACTATGCAGCCGAAGATTACAGCGCCGATGCGTTTGTAGCCGAAGCGCCCGAAGTTCCGGAAATCGTCCGCCAGCAGGAATCGCTGATCGACCGCGTCGCCGCCGTGGCGCGCAAGGTCGAGGCGCGGCCGGTGCCGAAACCGAAGAAGGAAAAGGCGCCGCGCGCGCTGCGGGCCCGCGAAAAGGCGGCCTTCACCCTGCGCCTCGACGCCGAACGCCATCTGCGGCTGCGGCTGGCGAGCGCGGTGACCAACCGGTCGTCGCAGGTGATCCTGACCGACCTGCTCGACGAATATCTGTCGTCGCTGCCCGAAATCGACGCGATGGCGAGCCGCCTGCCGGCAGCACGCCCGACGCGCCAGACGATGCCGCGCTGAACCAGTAGCCCAAGCTTTTAGGGGGACCCTGACATGAACCGCAAAATGCTGATGAACCTGGCCGTTTCGGGCTTTGTCCTGAGCGTCGCCACCGGATGCAGCGGGATGGGTGCGATGGCCGAGGCGCCGTCGCGCGCCGCGGGCAAACCCGCCGTCGCCGCCAAATCGGCGACGCAGGCGCGCGCCGCACTGGAAGCGGGCAAGGTGAGCAAGGCGGTCGGTCTGGCCGAAGTCGCGGTCGCCGCCAGCCCGCGCGACGCGAGCTATCGCGCGCTGCTGGGCCAGGCGTATCTGAACGACGGGCGCTTTGTATCGGCGACGAGCGCGCTGACCGAAGCGATGGAACTGGGTGCGACCGACAGCGATACGATTATCGCGCTGACGCTGGCACAAATCGCGCAGGGCAAGAGCGCCGAGGCGGTCTCGCTGTTACAGGCGCACCGCGACACCGTACCGGCGTCGGACATCGGGCTGGCGCTGGCGCTGGCCGGCGATAGCGAAGGCGCAATCTATGTCCTGACCGAAGCGGCGCGGGCCCCCGAAGCGGGCGCGCGCACGCGGCAGAATCTGGCGCTGGCCTATGCCCTGTCGGGGCGCTGGGCGCAGGCGCGCATTCTGGCATCGCAAGACCTGTCGGCCGCCAAGTTGGAAACGCGGATGGCCGAATGGTCGAAACTGGCCGAAACACCGAACGCGCAGCTGCGCGTCGCGAGCCTGATCGGCACCGAAGCGCAGAGCGATGCCGGGATGCCGGTGCGCCTGGCGCTGAGCAATTTCGGCGAGACGCAGATGGCAGCCGCCGAAGTGCCCGCCGAACCGGCGCTTGTCGAGCTGGCCGTCGAGCTCGCCAGTGCCGATCCGGCGCCGGTCGCTGCTTATGCGCCGCCGCCGCCGGTGCTGGCTGACGCAAGCAGCGCCATTCGCAGCGTCGAACTGCCGATGCCCGAACGTAATGCCGATGGCGTCGTGCCGGTGACCGAATTGCCGCAGCCGAAGGCCGCGGGCGAAGTGATCATGGCGGACGCCGCCCCCTATCGCGCCGCGCCGCGCGTCGCGGGCGAGGGACGCATCCGTCCGGCGCAGCAACAGGCGCTGGAACTGGCGACCGTGCTGATCCCGAAGGCGATTGCCTTCAACGCGAAAAAACCGACCGGCTGGGCGGTGCAGCTGGGCGCCTATGACAGCCTGGGCATTGCCAAGGAAAAATGGAGCGGGTTGAAAAAGCGCAGCACGATGCTCGCCAATTTCCCCGCGTCGAGCCATGCGGCGACGGTGAAGGGCCGGACCTTCTATCGCCTGACGGTCAATGGTCTGGCGACGCGCGCCGATGCCAACAACCTGTGCCGCGAGCTGAAGGCAAAGGGGCAGAGCTGCTTCATCCGCGCGATGGGCGGCAGCGAGAGCATTCAATGGGCGTCGAAAGCGGCCCCGCTGCGGCTGGCTTCGCGGTAGTTTAAGTTTCCCAGCCTGTCGGCGGGATTCAAGGAAAGGGGTGCGGACGCAGAGCCGCACCCCTTTTTCTGTTGAGGGGCGTGTTGCGGCTGATCGCGGACGCCCGATCATTTCGTCATTCCCGCGAAAGCGGGAACCCAGCGCGCAACGCTGGCTCGCTGGGTTCCCGCTTTCGCGGGAATGACGAGGGTTGAAAGCGTCTGGACCCATCGCGCCCGCCCACCACCGCCTTGCTCCCCGCACCGCCGCGTGCAATAGGCGCCGCCCCGCCGCCGCACAGGAACCCGCCATGACAAGCCATGCCCCGCCGCGCGCGCTCGGGCTCGATTTCGGGACGACCAACAGCGTCGCCGCGCTGACCGATGGCGCGGGCGGGTCGGAGCTGGTTGAATTTGCCGGGGACGAGGCCACGGGAGCGGTGTTCCGGTCGGCGCTGTGTTTCTGGGAAGAGGAACGCGCCTGGCAGGGGATTGCGCATGAGGCGGGGCCGTGGGCGATCGCCGAATATCTGCAATCGCCGCTCGACAGCCGCTTCGTCCAGTCGTTCAAGAGTGTCGCGGCGAGCGCGTCGTTCGAGCGCGCGCTGATCTTCAACAAGCCCTACCGGTTCGAGGATCTGGGGCGTTTGTTCCTGCAGCGGCTGGTGGCGCACGCCGGGGGGCGGCTCGACACCTTGCCGCAGCGGGTGATCGTCGGGCGGCCGGTCGAGTATGCCGGGGCGCGGCCCGATGCGGCGCTGGCGCGGCAACGTTATGACGCAATGCTCGCGGCATTCGGCACCGAAATCTATTATGTCCACGAACCGCTGGGCGCGGCGCACAGCTATGCGGCGCGACTGGGCGAACCCGCGACGATTCTGGTCGCCGATTTCGGCGGCGGGACGACCGACTTTTCGATCGTGCGGGTGGCGGCGCCGGGCAGCCCGCGGCGCTGCGTGCCGCTGGCGTCGTCGGGCGTCGCGATCGCGGGCGACCGCTTCGACTACCGCATCGTCGATCGGCTGGTGCTGCCCTTGCTGGGCAAGGGCGCGATGTATCGCTCGTTCGACAAGTTGCTGGAGATTCCGGGCGGATATTTTCGCGATTTTGCCGACTGGTCGCGGCTGGCGCTGATGCGCAACCGGCGGACGATGAATGAGCTGGAGCGTTTGCAGCGCGACGCGGTCGATCCCGAACCGATCGGGCGCATGATCGCACTCATCGAGCATGAGCAGGGGTTTCCGCTCTACGATGCGGTCGGGCGGCTGAAGCGTGCGCTGTCCAGCGCGGAGGACGCCGAGTTTCGCTTTTCGGGCGACGGGGTGGAGATCGATGCGGTCGTGCGCCGGAGCGATTTCGAGGCGTGGATCGCCGATGACCTGCGGCGGATCGAGGCGGCGATGGATGCGGCGCTGGCGCGCGCGGCGGTGACAGCGGCGGACATCGACCGGGTGTTCCTGACCGGCGGATCGTCGCTGATCCCCGCGATCCGGGCGTTGTTCGAGCGGCGGTTCGGGGCGGAGCGGATCGCGAGCGGCGGCGAGCTGACGTCGATCGCGCACGGGCTGGCGCTGATCGGTGAGGAGGACGATCCGGGGGAATGGGCGGTTTGATGGGGTGTGGCTGCTGTTGCCGTTCTGTTTCTAACTTCGTCATTCCCGCGAAAGCGGGAACCTAGGGTGGGTAGGCCGACGCGCGCTCTGGGTTCCCGCTTTCGCGGGAATGACGAGTGTAGGGAACGGGCAGGCTAACGCACCCGGATCCCGCCCTTCCACATCGCGGTTGCGCGGCCCTGCACGGGCATGCCGTCGAACGGGGTGTTGCCGGCGTAGGCCGCCATTTTCTTCGCATCGACCTGCCACGGGGTGCCGTCGTCGATCAGGATGAGGTCTGCCTCCATCCCCACGGACAGGCGCCCGGCGTCGAGGCCGAGGAGGCAGGCGGGGGTGGCGGCGAGCATGGCGAACAGGCGGCCGGGCGACACATGGCCGTCGCGCACGAGGTTCAGGCCCAGCGCGAGCAATGTTTCGGCGCCCGCCATGCCGGGGAGTGCTTCGGCAAAGGGGAGGCGCTTGTCCTCGGGCCCGCGCGGGTCGTGGCCCGACGACAGGATATCGATCGTGCCGTCGGCGACCGCCGCGAGGCATGCCTGACGGTCATCCTCGCTGCGCAGCGGCGGCGACAGGCGCGCAAACGTTCGAAAATCGCCGATCGCGGTGTCGGACAGGAACAGGTGCGCGGGGGTGATGCCGCAGAGGACGGGGAGGCCGCTGGCCTTGGCGGCGCGGATCAGGTCGAGGCCGCGCGCGGTGGTGACCTGACGAAAATGGACGGGCGCGCCGGTTTCCTCGACGAGGGCGAGGTCGCGCGCGATCGCGATCGCTTCGGCGATGGCGGGGGCCGACGCGAGGCCGAGGCGCGTCGCCATTTCGCCATCGGTCGCGACGGCGCCCGCGGTCAGCCCTTCATCCTCGGCATGGATGATCGTGACGAGGCCGAGCGAAGCGGCGTAGGCGAGCACGCGGCGCATCACGCCGCTGTCGGCGATCCGGCTGCGGCCGGTCGCGACGGCGCGGGCGCCCGCCTGTTTCATCAAGCCAATTTCGCTGAGTTCGCGGCCCGCTAGGCCTTTGGTCGCGGCGGCGAGGGGATGGACCCACAGGTCGGGCTTGCCGCCCTTGGCGGCGCGTTCGACGAGACCGGGGTCGTCGAGCGGCCCGGCGTCGGGCATCAACGCGGCGCGGGTGATGCCGCCGAAGTGGAAGGCGGGTTTGTCGGTTGCAAACACGCCGAGATCGACGATGCCGGGAGCGAGCCATTGGCCGCGGGCATCGACGGTTTCGGTGCCGTCGGGGGTCTCGGCCGGGTCGATCGCCGCGATGCGGCCGTCGACGACGAGCAGGCTGCCCTGGCGCGGCGTGTCGCCGTCGATCAGCTGGGCGTTGGTGATATGAAGGGGCTTCAGTTCCATCCTGCGACCCCCCGCTTGCGGCGCGTCAGGATGTCGAGGCACGCCATGCGCACCGCGACCCCCATTTCAACCTGTTCGGTGATCGTCGAGCGGGTGGGGTGGTCGGCGACATTGCTGTCGATTTCGACCCCGCGGTTCATCGGGCCGGGGTGCATGACGATCGCGCCCGGTTTGGCTCGTTCGAGGCGTTTGGGGGTGAGGCCGTAGAGCGCGTGATATTCGCGCGCGCTGGGCAGGTAAGCGCCGTCCATGCGTTCGTTCTGGAGGCGGAGCATCATCACGACGTCGGCGTCCTTGATGCCTTCGTCCATGTCGGTGAAGGTGGTGACGTGCATGCGCTCGATTGCGGGCGGGGTCAGCGTCGGCGGCGCGACGACGCGCACCTCGTTGCCGAGCAGGGTAAGCGCGAGGATGTTCGAGCGCGCAACGCGGCTGTGGAGGACGTCTCCACATATGGCAATGGTGAGGCCTTCGACCCGGCCCAGGCGGCGGCGGATGGTGAGCGCGTCGAGCAGCGCCTGGGTCGGATGTTCGTGGCGGCCATCGCCCGCATTGAGCACGGGGCAGTCGACCTTGTCGGCGATGAGCTGCACCGCGCCCGAACTGGCATGGCGGATCACCATCGCGTCGGCGCGCATCGCGTTCAGCGTCATCGCGGTGTCGATCAGCGTCTCGCCCTTCTTCACGCTCGATTGCGCCGCGTGCATGTTGACGACGTCGGCGCCGAGGCGTTTTCCGGCGATCTCGAACGACAGCAACGTGCGCGTCGAATTTTCGAAAAAGGCGTTGATGATGGTCAGCCCCGCGAGCCGGTCGTCATGCTTGGCGGCGCCGCTGCGGTTGAGATCGACCCATTCTTCGGCGGCATCGAGAACATAGCTGATCTCCCACGGAGTCAGCTGGGCGATACCGATCAGGTGGCGATGGCGAAAGGCATCGCCGCCGGGCGGATAGTCGCTGGCGGGTCGGATTGTTGCGCTTGTCATTAAAGGGGAGCGTTTAGGCAGGACGAGGCAAATACGCAAGCGCCGCTGCGACAAGCGGCTCCAGCAATCCGAACCCCCACAGCGCGAGCAGGATGAGTTCGATGATCAGCAGCGTCATCATCTGCATCGCGAAAGGCTGTTTGCGGGTTTTGTGGCGAATCAGCCGCGACGCTGCGAAGGTGCCGATGGCGCCGCCGAGAAACGCCCATTGCAGCAGGGTGGCCTCGCTGATCCGCCGTGCGCCCGCTTCGGCGCGATGTTTGTCGACGATCATTAGCGCGAAGGCGATGACATTCGCGGCGATCAGCCAATAGAGAATATATTCGGCGGCGCGCTCCACGATCAGCGCGTCATCGCGTCGATCGCGCCTTGCAGGATGAAGGCGGCCGCGGCGCTGTCGATCCGTTCGGCACGTTTGGCGCGGCTGACGTCGGCGGCGATCATCGCGCGTTCGACCGCGGCGGTCGACCAGCGTTCGTCCCACAGCAGGATGGGCAGGCCGAGCGGCAACAGGTTGCGCGCAAAGGCGCGGGTGCTTTGGGTGCGCGGGCTGTCGGTGCCGTCCATGTTGAGCGGCAGCCCGACGACCAGGCCGACGATGCCGTGCGCGGTCAGGACCGCCTGGAGCGTTACGAGATCGGCGGAGAATTTCTTGCGGATGATCGTCTTGTCGGGGGTCGCAAAGCTCCAGTTCACATCACAGGTCGCGACACCGATCGTCTTGGTGCCGACATCGAGCCCTGCCAGGCGGCCGCCGCTGGGGAAATGGGCGGCGAAATCGGGGGCGGCGGTGGTGATCATGATGCTGCCATTACCCTCCAAATCCCGTCATTGCGAGGAGCGAAGCGACGCGGCAATCCAGAGTGTGCGTAAGCCGCTCTGGATTGCTTCGCTTCGCTCGCAATGACGGATTTAGGTTTTCGGCGTTGCGGCTGCGGGCGGCTTCGCAATGGGCACCGCCGCAGGCGGCACCGGCGACGGCTTGCCCTGATAGGTCGCCAGCCGCCGCAGCGCGTCGGCGCGCACGTTCGCCCAGAACAGGGTGATGTCGTACACATGATAATTGTTGCCCGGCAGCACATAGCCCGCCACCACATAGTTTTTGGCGATTTCGGCATCGCCGATCATCAGCAGGCCGCGCGTGTCGTCGCATCGGGCGCCGATCTTGCCGACGCTGAGCGAACCGCTTTTGAACCCTTCGGTGGGAACGAGCGTGCCGAGATTGGCATCCGGCGCCGCTTCGGCATCGCGGGTGCCGGTCAGCGGGTTGGTGCACAGCATCCGGGTATCGGCGCGCGGGCGGCCGTCGAAGCCGATCGTGCCGTCATAGGCGGCGGTGACCATTTCGGGGTCGGCGGGATCGGCGAAGGTCGCCCAGCCGAGGATGCAGCCCTTTTGTTCGGGCGTCTCGCATGCGGGCAGACCGAGCGCCGCCATGTCGGTATCGAGGCTGATCGGCCAGCCGATGACATAAGCGGCGACGATGCGCCGGGCCAGCGGGGTGCCCGCGATCCGGTTCTTGAGCAGCGTGGTGAGGTGGAGCGCGCCTTGGCTGTGCCCCGCGAGGATGATCGGCTTGTCCTTTGGCTGCGCGGCGACGAAGGCGTCAAAGGCTTCCGCGACGTCGCGGTACGCGGCATCGATCGCCTTGCCCGCGGTAACGCGGTCCTCCGCAAGGAACGCGCCGAGCGTCGCCTGACGGTAGCGCGGCGCCCAGATTTCGCCCGCATCGGCAAAGGCGCTGGCCATGCCCTGGACGAACAGATTGGCGCGGTGATCCGAATCGCGGTCCTCGAGCGGGGCATTCCAGCTCGAGCGGCTGTAGTAACTGGTGGGGTGGACAAAAAAGACCGCAGCATCGCCCTTTTCGATCGGTGGCGCAGCGGGTTCGGCAGCGCCAGCGGGCGGGATCAGGCGGTCGCGCGATTGCGCGGCGGCGCTGTCGGGTGAGGGCGCGTTAGATGCTTCGGCGGCGGGGCGCCAGGCCGACGGGTCATCGCCCATTCCGGGCCGCGCGAACCACATTTTGGGGTCGTCATAGGCATTGGGTTCGACCGCAACCTGCTGTTTGAACTCGGCGCTGGGGACGAACGCGACCCGCGCGAGCCAGCCGGGGTAAAGCTGGTACACGATCCCCGCGGCAAGGATCAGCAGGATGATGGCGGCGATGACGTAAAGAAACTTGCGGGCCAAATGGGGCTCCATGGGGAGAGAAAGGGGAGAATGACTGGTGCGCTGTTTGGCTTGCGCTTGTCGTCGAAACAAGCCCAGATGTGGGGAATGACCGACGCGCCTGCAAGCACGGCCCACGCCGATTCGACCCGAGTCTCCGCCCGGTTGGACGACAATGATCCGCCCTGGCCGCTGCGGCCGTGGATCATGGCGGCGATCTGCGCCGCGGCGGGGTTGGCATTCCATGCCCTCGTCGATCATTCCTATGACGACGCGCTGGCGCAGTGGCGCAGCGCGCTGGCGACCGCGGTTGCGGTGGCGGCGGTGGTGTTCGTGCTGGGGGTCGAGCTGCGCCGCTGGCACTGGGCGCTGGGCTTTGCGCTGTTGTGGGGCGCGGTGCTGGGGCTGATCGCGTGGCAGACGGCGGCGTATAATTTGCAGGGCAATCCGATCGAATGGCCGTTCTGGTCGGGGATGTTGGCGGTGCTGGTGGCGACGCCGCTGTTCCAGACGCGGCGCGATGTGGCGCCCGACTGGCGGTTCTGGAAGCTGTGGGCGATGCCGTACGACCGGCTGCACAGCCATGCGTGGACCGATGCGGTGATCGGCGCGGCCGGGCTGGCGTTTGTCGGCATCGCGTTCCTGCTGACGGTGCTGATCGGGCAGATGTTCAAGCTGATCGGGATCAACCTGATCTTTGACTTGCTGAACGACGAATGGTTCGGCTGGATGCTCGCGGGTGCGGCGTTCGGCGGCGCGGTGGGCTTGCTGCGCGAGCGCGACAAGCTCGTTTCGACCTTGCAGCGGCTGGTGATGATCGTGCTGGCGGTGCTGGCACCGGTGCTGGCGGTCGCGCTGGTGCTGTTCCTGCTCTCGCTGGCGGGGACCGGGCTGCAAAAGCTGTGGGATTCGGGTTTTTCGACCGCGGCATTGATGCTGGCGGCGGCAGCTTTCGCGGTGCTGCTGGCCAATGCGGTGATCGGCAACGGCAACGACGACCGCGCGAGCAATCCCGCGCTACGCTGGGCGGCGCCGGTGCTGGCGGTCGCGGTGCTGCCGCTCGCCGGAATCGCCTTTTATTCGATGCATTTGCGCGTGATCCAATATGGTTGGACGCCCGAGCGCATCTGGGGGGTGATCGCGGCGGCGATCGCGCTGACCTATGGCCTTGCGGGCTTGTGGGCGGTGGTGAAGGGGTGCCGCGATTTCGACGATGTGCTGCGGCCGTTGCAGCAGAAACTGGCGATCGGGGTGGCGTTGCTGGCGTTGCTGCTGGCGCTGCCGATCGTCGATTTCGGCGCGATTTCGACGCGCGACCAGCTGACGCGGCTGGAAAGCGGTGCGGTGACGCCTGCGAAGTTCGACTGGGCGGCGATGGCTTTTGATTTTGGGCCAGAGGGGCGCGAGGCGCTGAAGAAGCTGGCGCGATCGACGAACAAGGATTTGTCCGATCCGGCGAAGGTGACACTGGCGGCGGAGGACCGGTGGGCGCTCAGCTATGACAATGAACAAGCGCCGCAAGTGATGCGGCCGATTGAAAAGATGGTGCGCGTAATTCCCGCTGACCGGCCGCTGTGGCCGGAGATCTATGCTGCACTGAAGGATGAGGGGCTGTGCCGCCGCACTATCTGTATCGCGCGCTGGCAGAACGAGCGTCGGATCGCCGTTATCGGACGCTATCGTGACGAGTCGGGAATTGAAGTTAAGTGGTTGCAGTTGAACGCGAAAAATAATCGCTGGGAAGGTAACGGCAGCCCGCCCGTAACGATGCGCGTTGCTGGTGCGACCAGCAAGGACGAGTTGGAAGATGCCGTGGTGACGACAAGGAAGGTCGTGCTCGAGCAATTTTTGGTCGACGGCGAACCGGTGGGTGAACCTTATCTGCCGGTTGCCGAGCCGCGCCCTTGAAGCATGCAGGGCAGGATGCTAGCGGCGCAATCTCTCCCCGCAAGGACTGACAAACATGGCCATAGATCAAGCAACAGTGCGCAAAATCGCCAGCCTCGCGCGCATTTCCATCAGCGATGCCGAAGCCGCCGCGATGGAGGGCGAACTGAACGGCATCCTGGGCTGGGTCGAGCAACTCGGCGAGGTCGATGTGACCGGGGTCGAACCGATGACCGCGGTGATCCCGAACACGCTGCGGCTGCGCGACGATGTGATCGACGCCGACCCGCTGACCGGCGGCAACCGCCGCGATGACGTGCTGGCGAACGCGCCGGCGGCGATGCACGGGTTCTTTGGGGTGCCGAAGGTGATCGAATGATGGACCATCATTCGATCATCCCGGACAGCGGCGCAGCCGCGACCGATCCGGGATCCAGAAACGAAAACAAGGGCGCTTTGACGCTCTGGACCCCGGCTTTCGCCGGGGAACGGTGAGAAACGAGATGACTGATTTAACCAACCTCACTGTCGCGCAGATCCGCGACGGCCACCGCGCGGGCGATTTCAGCGCCGTGGAAGTGGCCGAGGCGTTCAGCGCCAATGTCGCGGGCGCGAAGGCGCTGAATGCGTTTATCGTCGAGACGCCCGACCATGCGCTGGCCGCGGCGAAAACCGCCGATGCCGATCGCGCCGCGGGGACGCTGAAGCCGCTGTCGGGCGTGCCGATCGGGATGAAGGACCTGTTCTGCACCGACGGCGTCCAGACGACCGCCGCGAGCCATATGCTCGAAGGGTTCGTCCCGCGGTACGAATCCACGGTTTCGCAGAAATTGTGGGATGCGGGCGCGGGGATGCTCGGCAAGCTGAACCTTGACCAGTTCGCGATGGGTTCGTCGAACGAGACAAGCTATTTCGGCAATGTGATCAGCCCGTGGAAGCGCAAGGATGGGGGCAATGCGGCGCTGGCGCCGGGCGGATCGTCGGGCGGTTCGTCGACCGCGATCGCGGCGCGGCTCTGCCCCGCGGCGACGGGGACCGACACCGGCGGCTCGATCCGCCAGCCCGCGGCCTTCACCGGCATTTCGGGGATCAAACCGACCTATGGCCGCTGCTCGCGCTGGGGCATTGTGGCGTTCGCGAGCTCGCTCGACCAGGCGGGGCCGATGGCGCGCGATGTGCGCGACTGCGCGATCATGCTCGAGAATATGGCGGGCTTTGATCCGAAGGACGCGACGAGCCTGAACATGGCCGTGCCCAATTGGGAAGCGGCTTTGTCGAGCGATCTCAAGGGCAAGAAGGTCGGGATTCCCAAGGAATATCGGCTGGAGGGCATCGATCCCGACATCGACGCGATGTGGGATGCGGGCATCGCGATGCTGAAGGATGCGGGGGCCGAGGTCGTGGAGATCAGCCTGCCGCATACGAAATATGCGCTGCCGACCTATTATATCATCGCGCCCGCCGAGGCGTCGTCGAACCTCGCGCGCTATGACGGCGTGCGCTACGGGCTGCGCGACCTGCCCGATGGGGCGGGGCTGCAGGATATGTATGCCGCGACGCGCGCCGACGGCTTCGGGCCCGAGGTCAAGCGCCGCATCATGATCGGCACCTATGTGCTGTCGGCGGGATTTTATGACGCTTATTATACGCAGGCGCAGAAGGTGCGGACGCTGATCGCGCGCGATTTCGAGGCGGCTTTTGCGTCGTGCGACGTGATCCTCGCGCCGACCGCGCCGTCGGCGGCGTTCGGGCTGGGCGAGAAGATGGCCGATCCGCTGGCGATGTATTTGAACGATGTGTTCGCGGTGCCCGCGAGCCTTGCGGGGCTGCCCGCGATGTCGGTCCCCGCGGCGCTGAACCGCGAAGGGCTGCCGCTGGGGCTGCAGATCATCGGCAAGGCTTTCGACGAGCAGGGAGTGCTGAACGCCGGATTGGCTATTGAAGAGCGGGCGGGCTTTACCGCGCGGGCGGAGAAGTGGTGGTAATTTAGCCTGCGCCCCTGCGAAGGCAGGGGTCCATCTCCGGATGGTGCAGGTTGAAACGGCTGGTGATGGGTCCCTGCCTTCGCAGGGACACAAGGGAAGTAAGAGATGTCTGACTATCGAGTGCAGGGCGAAACCGGTGAGTGGGAGGTCGTGATCGGCCTTGAGGTCCATGCGCAGGTCACCTCCAACGCCAAGCTGTTTTCGGGCGCCGCGACGGCGTTCGGGGCGGAACCCAATACGCAGGTGTCGCTGGTCGACGCCGCGATGCCGGGGATGCTGCCGGTGCCGAACCGCGAGTGCATCCGCCAGGCGGTGCGCACCGGCATGGCGATCGAGGCGCAGATCAACAAATGGTCGCGGTTCGACCGCAAGAATTATTTCTATGCCGATTTGCCGCAGGGTTATCAGATTTCGCAGCTTTATCATCCGCTTGTCGGCGAAGGCTCGCTGACGATCGAGGCCGATGAAAAGGCCGGCCTGCCCGAAGCGAAGCGGATCGGGATCGAGCGCATCCATGTCGAGCAGGACGCCGGCAAGCTGATGCACGACCAGCATCCGACGATGTCATACGTCGACCTCAACCGTTCGGGCGTCGCGCTGATGGAGATCGTCTCGCGCCCCGACATGCGCTCGCCTTCGGAAGCCGGGGCCTATGTCCGCAAGCTGCGTTCGATCCTGCGTTATGTCGGGTCGTGCGACGGCAATATGGAAGAGGGCTCGATGCGCGCCGACGTAAATGTGTCGGTACGCAAGCCCGGTGACGAGTTCGGGACGCGAACCGAGACGAAGAACGTCAATTCGGTGCGCTTCGTGATGGCGGTGATCGAGGGCGAAGCGAAGCGCCAGGTCGAGCTGATCGAAAGCGGCGGCACGGTGGTGCAGGAAACGCGGCTTTACGATCCCGACCGCAACGAGACGCGGTCGATGCGGTCGAAGGAAGACGCGCATGATTATCGCTACTTCCCCGATCCCGACCTGCTGCCGCTCGAACTCGACGATGAATTTCTGGCCGAGTGCCGCGACAGCCTGCCCGAACTGCCCGACGCCAAGCGCGCGCGCTATCTGGCGGCGGGGATTTCGGCCTATAATGCCGACGTGCTGACGGCGGAGGTCGAGGCGGCGCGCTGGTTCGATACGCTGCTGGAGGCGGGCGCCAAGCCGGTCGCGGCGGCGAACTGGGTCACGAGCGAGCTGTTCGGCGCGCTCAACCGCCTGGGCAAGGACATCAGCGAATCGCCCGTCAGCCCGGAGCAGGCCGCCGAACTGCTCGGCCTGGTTGCCGACGGCACGATTTCGGGGACGATCGCCAAGCAGGTGTTCGAAAAGATGCTCGAAAGCGGTGACGGCGCCGCGGCGATCGTCGAGCGCGATGGGCTGAAGCAGACCAGCGACACCGGCGCGATCGAGGCCGAAATCGCCAAGATCCTGACCGCCAACGCCGACAAGGTCGAGCAGTATAAGGGCGGCAAGGAAGCCCTGTTCGGCTTCTTCGTCGGCCAGACGATGAAGGCGATGCAGGGCAAGGCGAATCCGCAGGTGGTCAATGAACTACTGAAAAAGGCGCTCGGCTGAACGGGATCGACAACGCCCCGGCCGACAAAAGGGAGAGCGAAGCCATGAAGCTGTACCAGTCGGTCGGGCCGAACCCGCGTGTCGTGCTGTTCTATCTTGCCGAAAAGGGCATCGCGCTGCCCCGCGAATTCGTCGACATCCGGGCGGGTGACAACCGCAAACCCGAATGGCTGGCGCGCAATCCGCGTGGGTCGATGCCGGTGCTGGAATTGGACGATGGCCGGTTGATCGGCGAAAGCACTGCGATCTGCGAATATCTGGAGGAACTTTATCCCGATCCGCCACTGGTCGGCGCGACCGCCGAGGGGCGCGCGGCGACGCGAAGCGCGCTGCGTTATATCGATTTCAGCGTCGTCGGTCCGATGACGAACGGCTTTCGCAGCGCCGAGGGGTTGGCGATGTTTCAGGATCGGATGTTGTGCGTCCCCGACGCGGCGGCCGGTAATAAGGCCTATGCGCAGGATGGACTGGCCCGCGCCGACCGGATGCTCGCTGAAAGCGATTATCTGGCCGGGGATTCGCTGACGCTGGCCGACATCGTCCTGTTCTGCTGGAGCGAATTCGGCGCGATGGTGGGTCAAGCGGCGCCCGACAGCCTGACCAACCTGAGCCGCTGGCGCGCTCGCATTGCGGAGCGGCCCGCGGCGACGGCCAGCGCCGACCCGCAGGTCGGGGTCCACGCCTGATTTTCCGCTTGCCGACCGGCGCGCCTTTTTACAACATAGAGGCCGGGCGCAGGCGTGATGTGCAACGTCGCCCATAACCGATCCGGGGGTGGGGATGGCAGGAAGAATCATGCTGGCCGCGACTGCGGCGCTGGCGATTATGCCGGTCGGCGCCGACGCGCAGACCGCACCGACGCTGCCCGATCCGGCAACCATCATTGTCCCCGATCTTTCGGGCTCTGCCGACCCCGTGGTGGTCGACAATGGCTGGAAATATTTCTTCTATCACCGCGCCGACACGAGCTTTGCCGAGGCGCACGCCGATATTGCCGACTGTTACCGGTTCCTGACTCCGGCGGGATGGGGGAATGTCACGCTGCCGCGCTTTGTGCCGTGGGTCGAAAAGCCCGCGGGGCAGCGGTACGATACGAACAATCAGGCGGGACTGGTCGGGCTGGCGATTGGCGGAATGATCGAAGGCACGCTGTCGCGGCGCGACCGGCAGTCGAAGATGCGCCGCTGCATGGAGCCGCGCGGGTACACGCGCTATGGCGTAGCCGAAGAAATCTGGGAGAAGGTTGCCGACATGCCGCCCGCGCAAGGAATCGCGGTGCAGGCGAAAATCGCCTCGGGCGCGACGTGGGGTGGAAAGGTGCCGGTGAAATGAGGCAGCTCGCTTTTCTGCTGCCGCTGATGGCGGCGCTCGCGCTTCCGGCCGCTGGCCACACCGCCGATGCCAAAGCGCCCGACGAACTGATCGAGATCGACGGCAAGAAGCCCATCATGATCAAGCCCGATCGCGCCTATCTGTTGCTGCGGGTGAAGGGCAAATGGTTCGCGCCCGTCTTCATGCGGGTGCCGACCGAGGCCGAAGTCGCGGATTATCAGGCGGCGAAAAAGGTCGCGTTCGACAAGGCGCTGCCCAATCTGAAAAAGTCGCGCGATGCTGCGGTGGCCAAGCAGGCGGCGGCCAAGGGAAAAAGATCGGACGATGAGGTGCCGCCGGAGCCAAGCCTGACCAATTTCGACTATCATCATCCCGATGTTCAGAATTTGCAGTCAATCAACCTCGGCAAGGCGCTGGAAAAGGGCAAGGATGACCGGTTGATGCTGATCGAAGCCGTGCCCGGACGCTATGTGCTCTATGGCGCGGGCAACGAGAATGCGATGATGGCGTGCCTGTGCCTCGGCAGCGTTGGCTTCGACGCCAAGGCCGGCGAGATCACCGACCTCGGCGCGGTGCATGTCGGCATCGCGTGGCAGCCGTCGGAAGATCCGGTGCTGGCGGGCGAAAGCGATCTGGGCGCCAGCGTCAACGGCCATTGGGTCTTGCCCGCGATGGGGCTGGTCCCCGCCGCCGCGCCAACGGCGCCCGCAGCACTGGCCGGGAAGCCGATTGTTGCGGCGAATTTCCGCGCGGTGGGCAAATTCGTTGCCCCGCCGGTGTTCAATATCAACAGGCTGGCGCCCGTTGCGGGGGTGCTGGCCTATGACGCGCGCGGCGCGGTGATCGACGTCAAAAGCGGCGAAGCGGTCGCCGCCAACTATTAGGCAGCGACCGGATCACTTAGCGTCCTCAAACCTGTTGCGGCGGCACTTCGTCCGGGCCGCGGCCCGGTTCGTCGATGTCGCCGCCCCCCCCCGGGCTGCCGGGGATTTCCTGCGGCTGGCCCGCGGGGTCTTCCTGCGGGGTCGGTTGGACCGGATGCTCCGGCGGCGCCATCGGTTCGATGATGTCGGGTTTGGGTTTGGGGAAGGGGTCGGTGGCGCGGACGTGCAGGTTGGATGCAAAGCTCATCGGGGTTCTCCTTGATGCTATCAACGAACGGCCGCGGCGCGCGTTCCACCCGCGAAATCGCGGGCTTTCCGCCCTTGCCCTGTGCGCCGCGTCTGCTATAGCCCCGCGCGGCCCGCACGGGCGTGCGCGGCACAGCGCGCGGCTTTGTGCACCCGGCCGACAGCTCCTGCGGGCGTGGCGGAATTGGTAGACGCGCTGGTTTTAGGTACCAGTATCGCAAGATGTGGGGGTTCGAGTCCCTTCGCCCGCACCAGTTCCGACGATCTGACGGGGATGGAGCCGGGTTAGGGGAACCCCGCCATGTGGCCGGGGTTCATCGATACGAGATTTTGAGCAAGGATAAGACCAAGGCAATGAAGACCGTCGAAACGCTGAAAGAAGGCCTGAAGCGCGAATATCGCGTGACCATCACCGCCAAGGATATCGACGCGCGCGTCGACGACGAGGTGAAGAGCATCGCCCCGACCGTCCGTATGCCCGGTTTCCGCCCCGGCAAGGTGCCGCCGAACCTGATCCGCAAGATGCACGGCCCCGCCCTGTCGGCAGACGCGCTGAACAAGGCGATCGACGCCGGGGTTCGCGACCTGATGGCCAACGAAAAGCTGCGCCCCGCGCTGCAGCCTGCCGTCACGCTGGCCGACGGTTATGAAACCGGCAAGGACGCCGAAGTCACCGTCGCGCTGGAAGTGCTGCCCGACATCAAGGCGCCGTCGATCGACGGGCTGAAGCTGGAGCGGCTGACCGTTCCCGCCGACGACAAGGCGGTGATGGCCAAGATCGAAGAATTCGCGTCGCAGATGAAGCGCTTCGAAGATGCGCCGAAGACCAGGAAGGCCGCGAGCGGCGATCAGGTCATCATCGATTTCGCCGGCAGCGTCGACGGCGTCGCCTTTGACGGCGGCACCGGCGAGGATATGGCGGTCGAAATCGGTTCGGGCCAGCTGATCCCGGGTTTCGAAGACCAGCTGATCGGCGCCAAGGTCGGCGACGAAAAGACCGTCAAGGTCACTTTCCCTGCCGAATATCCGGTCGAGAACCTGAAGGGTGCCAAGGCCGAATTCGCCGTGACGGTGAAGGAAGTGAAGGTTCCGGCGGCGTCGAAGATCGACGACGAGTTCGCCAAGTCGCTCGGCCTTGAAAGCCTCGACAAGCTGAAAGAGCTGATGAAGGATCAGGTCGAGCAGGAACTGAACGGCCTGACCCGCACCTATATGAAGCGCAAGCTGCTCGACCAGCTGGCCGCGAGCCATGATTTCGACGTGCCGCCGACGATGGTCGAGGCCGAATTCGCCCAGATCTGGCAGCAGCTGGAGCAGGAAGTCGAAAACGAGGACGACCCCGCCGCGGCGAAGGCCGAGCTGGAGAACGACCGCGACGATTACCACGCGATTGCGGTGCGCCGCGTCCGCCTGGGCCTGCTCCTGTCGGAAATCGGCCAGGCGCATGGCGTCCAGGTCAGCCAGCAGGAAATGCAGCGGCTGATCATGCAGGCGGCGCAGCAATATCGCCCCGAAGATCGCGGCCGGTTCATGGAATATGTCCAGCAGGACGCGCTCGCCGCGGCGCAGCTTCGCGCCCCGCTGTATGAAGACAAGGTCGTCGACTTCCTGTTCGAAAAGGCCGAGATCAGCGACCGCGAAACCACCCGCGAAGAACTGGAAGCGGCGATCGAGGCCGACGACGACAGCGGCCACGTCCACGGTCCGGGTTGCGGCCACGACCATGATCACGACCACAAGCCGGCCAAAAAGGCGGCGGCGAAAAAGCCTGCTGCGAAAAAAGCCGATGTGAAGGAAGACGCCGCCGAGGCTGCTCCCGCCAAGAAGGCACCGGCAAAGAAGGCCGAGGGTGCTCCAGCGAAGAAGGCTGAGGAAAAGCCCGCTGCGGCGAAGAAGGCTGCGCCGGCGAAGACCGCGGCGGAAAAGCCCGCGGCAAAGGCTCCGGCCAAAAAGGCCGCGGCGAAGAAATAAGCTTCGGCTGACGATCACAAAAAGGCCGGGTGGAGGATGCTCCACCCGGCCTTTTTTGCATCGGACGTTGCTACTGGGTTCCCGCTTTCGCGGGAATGACGAAGGATAGAGCGAATAGAGGACGAGCCGATCCAAGGAGCAGTCACCACCTCTCCTACCTCGTCATTCCCGCGAAAGCGGGAACCCAGTCAACCTATCGGTTCAAAGCCGAAATCTTCGGCAAGATCGCGCCAGTCCGGATTTTCCTTTTCAATCAGTTCGAGCTTCCACGCGCGATTCCATTTCTTGATTCGCTTCTCGCGCTGGATTGCGGCGTCCATCGTCGCGTGCTGTTCAAACCAGACGAGCATCTTCACGCCGTATTCGCGCGTGAAACCGGGGATGAGATCTTCTCGGTGTTGATGGACGCGCTGAACTAGATGCGATGTGACGCCGAGATATAAAGTGCCGTTGCGGCGCGATGCGAGGATGTACGCGGTCGGGCCGAAGTTTTCGTGCATCAGCGTTGCTGCTGGGTTCCCGCTTTCGCGGGAATGACGAAGGTGGGGAGGATGATCTGCCTCAAACTAAATCACCGCCATATTATAGCAATGCCAGCTGAAGATCGCCGCGGCGCCGCGGTGCGGTCGCCACGCTTCGGCGAGTTCGCGCGCCGCCTTTTCGCTCGGCCGCGCGCCGAGTTGGAGGATGCGGCCGACGGCTTCCTGCACCGCCAGGTCGCCCGCGGGCCAGATGTCGGGGCGTCCCTCGGCGAACAGCAGGTAGATTTCGGCCGACCATCGCCCGATGCCTTTGACCTTGGTGAGCAGCGCGATCGCTTCCTCGTCGTCGGTGGGCAGGGCGTCGAATTTCAGCTCGCCGTCGAGGATCAGCTGCGCGAGGCTTTTGGCATAGCCCTGTTTCTGGCCCGACAGGCCGCAGGCGCGCAGCGTATCGAAATCGGCGGCGGCGACGACTTCGGCGGGGCAGCCGGTGCCGAACTGCGCCTCCAGCTTGTTCCAGATCGAGGTCGCGGCGGCGACGCTGACCTGTTGGCCGACGATGGTGCGGAGCAGGGTGGTGTAACCCGGCGCCCGGATCCGCGGTTCGGGATAGCCCGCATTGCCTAGTGCCCGCGCGAAATTGGCATCGCGGGCGGCGAGCGCATCGATTCCGGCGTTCAGCTGCTCTTGCGTCAGGCCCATGCCATATTCCCCTTTTGTTCCGAAGCCTGTCACTAGCAGTGCTTGATTTGGGGCGCAACGCGCGACATAGCGCCAGCGACAGAGAAGATATGGGGACTAGCATGGCCAAGCTGATTGTCGTGACGCGTGACGGAACCGAACATGAGATCGAAGGCGACACCAGCCTGACGGTGATGGAAAATATCCGCGATGCCGGGTTCGACGAACTGCTCGCGCTGTGCGGCGGTTGCTGTTCGTGCGCGACGTGTCACGTCCATGTCGAGGCGGGCGCGGTGGATCAGCTGCCTGCGATGAGCGAGGACGAGAACGACCTGCTCGATTCGACCACCGACCGCGATGCAGGATCGCGCCTGTCGTGCCAGTTGCCGTTCAGTGAGGCGCTGGATGGGTTGAAGGTGCGGATCGCGGCGGAGGATTAAAACCGTCGCCCCAGCGGAAGCTGGGGCCGCTATCGTTCATTCCGGCCGTGAGCGATCCCAGCTTTCGCTGGGATGACGATTAGCTTTTCGCCGTCGCCACCGCATAAAGCGCGATCGCCGCGGCGTTCGAGATATTCAGGCTTTCCATGCGCGGCGAGATCGGCAGTTTGGCCAGCACGTCGCAATGTTCCATGACATTGTGGCGCATGCCGTCGCCTTCGGAGCCGAGAACCAGCGCGACCTTGCTGCCGTCGAGCGTCGATCCCAGCGTGGTTTCGGTGTCGCCCATCAGCCCGATGCGCCAATATTGCGCCTCGGCGATTTCTTCGAGCGCGCGTGACAGGTTGACGACGCGGATCCACGGCACGGTTTCAAGCGCGCCCGACGCCGAGCGCGCGATGACGCCGCTTTCGGGCGGACTATGACGATCCTGGGTGATGATTGCTGCGGCATCGAAGGCCGCGGCCGAGCGCAGCACGGCCCCGATGTTGTGCGGGTCGGTGACCTGGTCGAGGACGATCAGCGGTCGTTTGCTGTCCGCGTCGGATTCGGCCTGCAACATATCGCCGAGATAGATGCCCTCCAGCGGATCGACCTCGATCACCAGCCCCTGATGCGGGGCATCGCGTGCGACGAGTCGCGCCAGGTCGGTGACTTCGGCGTAGGAGATCGGAACGACCGGCGGCAGATCGAGTTGTCCCAGCGCTTCGCGGGTGCCCCAGATGCGCTTCACGGTGCGTTCGGGGTTGGCGAGCGCGGCCAGCACGGCGTGACGGCCCCAGAAGCGGGTGGCCTGGCCACGCGGGTTTTGACCGGCGGGGCGACGATGACGGGAAATTTGACGCATAACGGTGCGCCTTTCCCATGACTGGCATTGACAGGCAAGCCTCGTTTCGCCATTGGACCGCTTCCCAAAGCGGACCCCATGGACAGGTGGCCGAGTGGTTAAAGGCAGCAGACTGTAAATCTGCCCGGGTTTCCGTACGCTGGTTCGAATCCAGCCCTGTCCACCAGGGGGTATTCCCCACCCGACCGAGAGCATTCAAGGCGCCGTCGGCGCGCGCGCTGCCATGCGATGGGGCGGAGCCACCGGCGCCTTACCGCAGGATTGCCTGGTATCGCGGATCCAGATTGATCGCTTGCTGCTCATCGGCATCGGCGCGCTTGGCATCGCCATATTTTCGCAACAGGACGCTGCGATTATAATAGGCGCGCGCCGATTTGGGTGCCAGCCGGATCGCACGATCGAGATCGGCGATCGCGGCGTCGCTGTTTCCTTGGCGGTCTTGAACCAGCCCGCGATTGAGATAGGCGACCGAAAGCTCCGGAGCGATCGCAATCGCCGCGTCGAATGCCGCCGTCGCTCGATCCAGATTGCCGTTCCATGCCTGTTGCAAGCCATCGGCGAGGTGGGTGTCGGCCTGGCTGCGAACCGTTTTTGCCGCTGTGCCGGCAAGGTTGCGGCATCGCGTCACCGCGCGGCGGGGATCGTTGACCGTGCACGCATTCCAATCGCCGCGGCCGATCGGCTTGCTGGCCGTTTGGCGGGCGCCGGTGACGACGATCGATCCGGCACTGGCGTCGGCGTCGGAATAATCTTCGGACGAGACGACCGACACCGCGACCGGCGTGTCCTGTTGCGGTCGCGATGCAGCGCGCCCCTGGACGACGATGGTTACCGATTCGTTGGCGCGCATGGCGGGCGGCGGCGGTGCGGCAGGTGGCGCCTGGGCGGTGTCCATCAGCCGGTCCGGCGCGGCGGCTTCGTCCGGTCGGGATGCCGGTGGCGCGATCCCCGGGTTTGCCGTTTCGGCCTGGGGCGGCGTGATGGTCGGAATCGCGGCCGGTGCAGCGGCAATATCCTGCCTGGCCGGCGGTACGGGGGCTTGCGTGGCGGCCGCCTGCTGTTCGTCGGCGGTGGGTATCAGCGGGACCGATGGCTGCCACATAATGGGCAGGCTGATCGCAACCACCAGCGCGGTGGCTGCGATCAGTCCTGCTTGCGGGCGGTGCAGCTTTTGCCACCACGGCGCGGACGCGGGTCGCGGCGCGCGCGCGGGGACGGGGCCAAGGGCAGGGGCGCCGTCGAAGCGGGCGAGCGCGGCTGCAATCGCCGCATCGCGCGGCTTTGGCGCCGGCGGCGGCGGGTCGGGCAGCGTCGCCCGGAGATCGTCGTCGTCGGTCACCGGCGTGCCCCGTCAGCCAACCGGCCTGCCGGGCGACGCCCCGCGACGTTGACGCGCAAGCCGGGAAAGAAAGGAAGGGGCGTCGGCATTACCCTGCCTTATACGCACAATTGCGCGGCGGTCGATACGGCGGCGCTTGTCGCAAAGCGCCGCCGTACCCTGGCTTTTGGCAGCGATGTCGCTGCGGACCTCACTGGTCCAGTTGCGCCATCGCACCCGCCGATTTGGCGGCGCGGATCAGGTTGACCAGTTCCATGCGATAGCCGAAATCGTCGCGGCCGCGCGCCCCGCTGACGATTTTCAGGACGTCGTCATAGGTGATCGACCCATTGTAGCGGCCGCCGCGCAGCAATTCGGCAAAGGATGCGACCCCGGCGGCAAAGCGTGCGTCCTGCGGCGCGTCCGCGAAGCGGGCGAATTCGACCATGCGGTTGATCGGCGTCGCGATGAGCTGGCTGGTGGCCGATTTGGGCAGCTTGTAGCGAATCTTGACGAAGCCATATTCGCCCGCGCGACCGGCATCGGCGACCCGCGGGGCCGGTTTGCCATAGCGCAGGTCACCAATCGCGCGCGGCCCGCCGACCGGGACGATTTCATAGATTGCGGTAACGGTCTGGCCCGACCCGACATCACCGGCGTCGATCTTGTCATTGTCGAAATCCTCGCGCTTCAGCATCCGTGTCTCGTACCCGACAAGCCGATATTCGGCGACCGTGGCAGGATTGAATTCGACCTGGATTTTCACGTCCTTGGCGATCGGGAACAGCGTCGATGTCGCCTCGTCGACCAGCGTTTTTCGGGCTTCGCCAATCGTGTCGATATAGGCCGCGGCGCCATTGCCGTTCTGGGCCAGCGTCTGCATCAGCGCGTCGTTGTAATTGCCCATGCCAAAGCCGAGGACCGACAGGAAAATGCCCTTGCCCCTCTCGCGCTCGATATAGCCCTTGAGTTCGTTCTGGTCGGTGATGCCGACGTTGAAATCGCCGTCGGTCGCCAGGATGACGCGGTTGACGCCGCGCGGGTCGAGATTGCGCTCGGCGAGCGCATAGGCCTGCCGGATGCCCTCGGCACCCGCGGTGCTGCCACCGGCGCCAAGCTGGTTGAGCGCCGCCAGGATTTTGCTCTTCTGGCCCGCCGGGGTTGGTTCGAGCGCCGTACCCGCGCTGCCGGCATAGGTGACGATCGACACGCGATCATTGTCGTCGAGCTGGTCGAGCAGCATCGCCAGCGATTGTTTGACCAGCGGCAATTTCGTGGGATGGTTCATCGAACCCGAGGTGTCGACAAGGAAAACCAGATTGGCGCGCGGACGCGTCGTGCGCCCGATCGTATAGCCCTTGATCCCGACGCGGACGAGCTTGCGGCCTTCGGTCCACGGGCTGGGGAACACCGCGATATTGGTGCTGAAAGGCCGCTGGGCGCTTTGTGCAGCGGGATAGTCATAGGGAAAATAATTGATCAGCTCCTCGGTCCGCACGGCGGCGGGCTGTGGCAGGACGTTGCGGTTGAGCGCGGCGCGGACGAAGGAATAGGACGCGGTATCTACATCGATCGAAAAGGTCGACACGGGTTCGTCGAGCGCCACCTTGAAACTATTCTGCTCGGTGGCGGTAAATTTGTCGCGGCCGACGTCCTGATAGAAAGGCGTCGTCACATCGGTGCGCGGCGGCGCATACAGGGCGCTTCCCGTGACGACCACCCGACTGGCGGCGGGCGGCGGCGGCGCCGACCGATTTTCGGACGCGATGGCCGTAATGGCGACGGGCGAATCATAGACGGCTTCGTTCGCCCGTTGCCCCGTCACGACGATCGCCGCGGAGTCACTGTCTGCTTCGGCCGCCTCGCCGGCCGCAACAATATCGGGGGACGGTGCCGACGCCGGCGATGCGATGTCGTTCGACGGCGAGCAGGCGGTGACGAGCGCGATCGACAGCCCGGCGGTGAGCATCAGATGAAAACGGGACATGAATTGTCTCCCTGGCAACAGCGGCGCAAAATCGCCCGCATGTTCCTGAGATGTGCGGGCGGCGGAAAAGCTTTGCGGCGCGGCGAAAAAAATTCGGGCGAGGCTTGCCGGTCAGGCTTCCCGGTCGGTTTTGGGCGCGAGTTGGCGCCGGATCTCGTGCATCCGCCACGCCACGGTTGCTTCGGCGATCCCCAATATCTGCGCCGCCTCGCGATGCGTCAGTTGCTGTCCCGCGACGAGGATCGCCGTGTCGCGAAGTTCGGGCTTTAACCGCGCGATCGCACTGTCCAGCCAGATCGCGTCATGGAAGTCGCGGCCGTCGGGTCCCTTGGACAGCCCGGCCATCACGCTCAATTTACCCGTGAAGCGAGTGAAGGCCGAGCGCCGTCGCCGGAAATCGCGGCAGGCATTAAAGATGATGCTGCACAGCCAGGTCGTGAATTTTGCCTCGCCGCGAAAATCGCCAAGCCGTTCGGCCAGGATGATGCAAACGTCCTGCGCGATATCGTCGGCGTCGCTGCGTGAGCCTGTCAAGCGCCAGGCGAGCCCGTGGATGCGGTCGTAATGGCGCTGGAGCAAGGCGGCGAAGGCGTCGCGATCGCCGGCAATCGCTGCCTGGACGATATCGGCATCGTCGCCCTCGACCATGCGTCAGCGCCGCCGACGCCGCAGGCGACCGGGGCTGTGGGCGGCCCCAACGTCCCGCTCAGCCCAAACTGATCCTCCGCATCGCACCATCGCGGTGGTTGTGCCTCAACCGCCTGGCGAAGACCATCGCATATTAATCGGCACCGTTCGAACCGTCCGAAATCAAATCGTCGCCCTTCCGAAGGACGCGCTTGCCCTTGGTGCGGCTGGTCAGATGGAACCGTCGGCAGCGGTCGCAGCGATATACGCGGAGCTGAAGTTCAGCGTTGTCGGCGACCAGCAAGGCGTCCGCTTCCGATCGATAGGCACGCTTCTTTCTGCAAATGCTGAGCCGCGTGCGCATATTACTTCCCCAACCGGACACCACGCAGCGGCGTTGCAGCAAAAATGCTGTCGGCGATCTGATGCCGACGCCGGATTGTCGATGCGGGCCGCAATCGCCAACCTGTATCGGCAAACGGTAATCGAACCAGCCACGGCATATGACGGATCAACCTAAACCGATTACGCTTTAGCGCCGCTTGATGCCGTAATCGATCCTGATCCTGACCCAGGCGCCCACCAGTGGCCGTCCACCGAGGCGCGGCGGGCGCACCTGAAACGCCCACGCCGCGGCGAGTACCGCGCGGTTGATCTGCGATCCGTTAGGATATTCGTCGAGGCCGACGCAATCTTCGACGCGATAATCCGGCGCGGTGCGACAGGCGATCAGCCCCCAGCCGGGGCCGCTGGCGGTGGACAAATAGCCGCGCAGCTCGTCATCGCGCGGCTCGCGATACCAGGCCGCCGCATAGAGCGGTTCGCCATTGGGGGCCGTTCCGACCCGTTCCGAGTCACCCGAAGAGGAGGATCGGCCGGGGCTGGGCGGTCCATAAACCTGTCCGCTGGGTGGACGGGCGGCGATCCGCGGCGTTGCGGGCGCGGGAGGCTGTTCGGCTGGCTTGGTCAGGATCGGTTCGACGGTTTTCGGGGGTAAGGGTTCGGCTGGTTCAACCGGTCGCGGTTGTTCCGGTGCGGGCTGCGGCGGCGCGGCCTGCTCCTCTGCCCGCTGAGGTGCTGCGTCGGCCGGGGCGGGCGCATCGGCCGAAATTCCAGCAGCTTCGAGGCTCACGACGCTGACGCGCGGCTCGCGATAGTCGGGCTGTTCCTCCACGCCAAAGGTGAGCAGCAGGAGCAGCAGGAGTGCCGGGATCAGAACCGCCAGGCTGATCGCAAGCGCGCGGCGTCCCGCTCCGATGCTGAGCTGATCGACGTAGGGAGAGGTTGGAACAGGGCTCAGCGGAAGCAATCTTTGGTGGCGACGTCCGCTGGTCAAGGTGCCCGGGAACGACATAGGCGGGATAGGTGGGCGCCAGACCTTTGACAAGCGTGCGCGCGGTCCGGCGGCCGAAACGAAGCCCGACGCCGACACGTCGCATCGGGCGCCAGTCCGGGCACGTTCGCCCTATTTCTTCTCCGCCAGCTCGCGCAGCAGGAAGGCGTGGAGCATCGCGGCGCGCACCGCATCCTCGGCATGGTCGGCGCCGACCGAATGGCCGCCCTCGACATATTCGTGATAATAGACGCGGTTGCCATTTTCCGTCAGCCGCGCCGCATATTTGCGCGCGTGGCCTGGGTGGACGCGGTCGTCCTTGGTCGACAGATAGAGGAAGATCGGCGGGTAGGTCACGCCCTTGCGAATGTGGTGATAGGGCGAATATTGCGACAGGAAAGCCCAATCGGCAGGCACGTCGGGATCGCCATATTCGGCGACCCAGGACGCCCCCGCGAGCATCTTGTCGTACCGCCACATATCCTTGATCGGCGAGCCCGAGATGACCGCGCCGTAAAGGTCGGGGCGCTGGGTCATGGCCGCCCCCACCAGGACGCCGCCGTTCGAGCGGCCCGAGATGGCGATCTTGCCCTTTGCGCTGACCCCGGTTTTCACCAGATCCTCGGCGACCGCGTGCAAATCGTCGAAGCTGTTCTGGCGTTTTTCGCGCAACGCCGCTTGATGCCAGGCGGGGCCATATTCGCCGCCGCCGCGGATATTGGCGAGGACATAGGCGTTGCCGCCTTCGACCCAGAACAGCCCGAGCGGACCGGCGCGGTACGGCTGGCCGGTGAGGTAGCCAGGGGTCTGCGCGGCGCGGAAGCCGCCATAGGCGTGGACGAGCGCGGGCACAGCGCCGGTCGCGCCCGCCTTGCGGACGAGGAAATAGGGGATTTTGGTGCCGTCCTTCGACGTCGCGAAACGTTTTTCGACGCGCATGTCTTTGGCGTCAAATGTCGCGGGCAGGCTCTGAACCGGCTGCGGCGCCTGACCGTCGGACACGGCGTAGAGCGTCGGCGGCATCAGCATCGTCTCGGCCGTCGCGAACACCATGTCGCGCTTGCCGACCGTCCCGGCGATGCCGACGGTGGCGTTGGCGGCGAGCGGCACCTCCTTTTGGTTCCACTTGCCCGTCGCGGAATCGCGGCGCAGCGCGAACAATTTGCCCTCGACATCGTCGAGCGCCTTCACCCACAGGATCGTGTCGGTGGCGGCGACATTTTCGATCGCCTGCGCCTTGGTCGGGGTCATTGCGGCAACAATCGGCACCTGACGGCCGGCGGCCATGTCGGCGAGCGACAGCGAGACGAGCGAGCCTGCGGGGATGTTGGCCCAATCCTGGTTGAGGAAGATGATGAGCTGACCGTCGATGACGTCGCGCACGCTGGCGGTGTCGGGGACGATGGTCGAAATATAGCGCGAAGCATCGACATTCGGCAGCTTGACGTCGGTGGTGTAAAAGGTCTTCGCGCGGCTGATCATCGGCCAACGCTTGCCACCATCGGTGAAGGCAAAGACGCTCATGCCGACATCTTCGGCCTCGCCTTCGGCGACGGTTTCAGCCGATGCCAGCGGCGTGCCGCGTTTCCAGCGTTTGACGATGCGCGGATAGCCCGACGCGGTCATGCTGCCCGCGCCATAGTCGGTCGCGACGAGCAGGGTATCGGCATTTTCCCACGTCACGCTGCTCTTGGCCTGCGGCAGAGAGAAGCCGCCCTCGACAAAGCTTTTCGTCGTGCGGTCCCATTCGCGCACGATGTCCGAATCGGTGCCGCCCGGGCTCAGCGAGACGAGGCAGCGCGTGTAATCGGGCGCGAGGCAATCGGCACCGTGCCAGACCCAGCTCTGCTTTTCGGCCTTGCCCAGCGCGTCGACGTCGATCAGCGTCGTCCACACCGGCTTGCCGGCCAGATAGGCGTCGAGCGGGCTTTGCCGCCATAGGCCGCGCGGGTTCGCGGCACCGCGATAGAAATTGGTCATCATGTCGCCCATCGCTTCGCCGGGCATCGCGATCTGGCGGTTGTCGTCGAGGATGGCGCGGGCGCGCTGGCGGTCGGCCTCGAACCCCGGGCGGGTCGTGATCAGTTTGTCGGTCGCGGCATTTTCCCGGCCGACCCAATCGAGTGCCCTTTTACCCTCGATGTCTTCGAGCCAGAGATAGGGGTCGGCATCCTGCGCCGCAGCGACGGCGGTAAGCGAACAGCTGAGGGCAAGCGCGGCAAGGCTGGCGCGGATCATTCGGACATCTCCCTGGGGTGTGGTGGCGCTGTGCTAGCACCGTCACACAGTACAAGGAAGCACCTGTCATCCCGGCGAAGGCCGGGATCTCATCGCTGCGATTTTACGCGACGTCGAGATCCCGGCCTTCGCCGGGATGACAGGAAAAATCACTGATCGATGATGATCGTCCCCGGGTGATGCTTGTCGAGATGCTTTTTGATGATCTTGAGATTGCGCGTGTTCGAGCGGAAGAACAGGTCGAAGGCGTCGCCGACCAGCGGCACCGCGCCGAGCGCGGTGTCGACGCCGAGGTTGCCGACCATCCGCCAGATCTTCCATTTCGGCATGCCCAGGTTGCGCGCTTCCCAGATCAGGTAAGCGCCCATCGTCGCGGCGATGATGTCGCCGACCACCGGGACAAGCCCGACGATTGCGTCAAGGCCGACGGGGCGATTGATGCCGGGAATGACGAAACTGCGTTCGAGCAGGATTTCCAGCGTCTCGACGCGCTTGCGCAGCGCCGCCGGGTCGTTCCGGTTCTGGATCAGCGCGTCGAAAATGGCGTCGGGATTGGGCGGCGAGGGGGCCATGAGCGTGCTTTCCTAAAGCGCCAGTATCGGCGCCGTCATTTTAGTTGGGAGCGGCGACGACATGATTCAATGGGTGCTGCGCGCGGTGGTTGGGTCGCAGGCCGGTCAGCCGCTGCGCCGCGACCGACCAACGCAGCGGCGTGGCGAGCGGGATGAAGGGGACGTAACGGGCGAGCACGACTTCGGCTTCGGTAATCTGCCCGGCGCGCTGGCCGACGTCGATATTGCGCATCGCCTGTTCGATCAGTTCCTGCGCTTCGCGGTTGCACAGCGTATCGCGCCGACACGACAGTCGGCGCAGCGCCCACAGTGCATCGTCATTGGGGGCGACCTCGTCGATCAGCCGCAGGTCGGCGGTCGAGGCCATCGCGACGCGGCGGCTGGGCACGCCGATCGCGGCAAAATCGGCGGCGACATAGGCAAACAGGATGCGTCCGCCCGGCGAATCGGGGACCGCGATGCGCAGCGGTTCGATCTCCCGCCCCGCCGCGCGCCAGGCATCGACGACCCGCTTCGCCTGCGCCTGCCGCGACGCATCGTCATAATCGGCCCACGCCGGGCGCAGCGGCGTCGGGCCGACACCTTCGCGGATATGGACCGCGGGGCGCAGCGTCAGCTGCGGCTGCCATTCCTCCAGCCCGAACGCTTCGATCAGCCGTTCGCGGCGGATCGCGCGGGTCAGCGCGTCGCGATTGGCGTCGGTCGCCAGAAAGCCTTCGGCGCGGACAAAGGACAGGCCGAACAGCCCGGGGGCGGGATCGACCACCAGCTGCGATCGGCCGATGTTCGACGCCGCGAAATAGGGCAGGGTGGAAAAGCGGCCGCCGATGACGCCGTCGGCATAGCCGTTCTTGAACCGCGCCAGCGCCCCCGCGGGCGACGTGCCGACAAGCTCGATCGACGCGGCGGGATCATTCGCAGCGGCTTCGGCGGCGGCCTGGTCTTCGGCCAGCGGGTCGGGAACGGGCGAGAGCAAAATGGCACGGCCGATCTTGCGCGCGCGCATCGGCCCCCAGCCCATGCCGCGGTTGACGATTGCCATCGACGGCTGCGCCAGCAGTTCGAGGATTGCGGGCTGCGGCACCGACAGGCGGATTTCGATCACCGTGTCGGTCATCGCCTTGATCGTTTCGATCTCGGGAAAATCGCTTTTCAATATGTGGCGGCTGGCGGGGGCCACATAGGAGCGCAGGATCGCCGCGACATCCTGCGCCGTGACCTTGCGCCCGTTGCTCCATTTCGCTTCGCGCAGCCGGAAAATATAGCTTCGCCCGTCGGTGGTCACCGTCCAGCGATCGGCGAGCCCGGTGTCGATCTGTCCCTCGCCGTCATAGCTGACCAGCCCCTGCGACGTGGCATCGAGCAGCGCGGCGTTGGCGGCGGATAACTCGCCCGCGAGCGGCGTGGCGGCAGGATTGAGCGGCCCCATTGCGGCGATTTTGACCGGCCCGCGCTCGCCAAACAGGCCGCAACTGGCGAGGGTGAGCAGGATGAGGCCCGCCGCGGCGGCGATCGGCCGCCGGTTTTTCACGCTGTGTGCTGTCGGCATCATCGCCCCATCATAGCTATAAGGCGCGAAACCGGAAGGGACATCCGGCGCGCCTGCGGTGCTCACGATGATGATGGTGCGGACGGCGGGACTTGAACCCGCATACCCAGAGGATGGCAGATTTTAAGTCTGCTGCGTCTACCGATTTCGCCACGTCCGCTTGGCCTGCCGGTCAAGCCGATGGGCCGGGGGAGGTCAAGCGCTGTTTGCCGCTTCACCCGGCGACCCCGCTCGGCTAGACGGCGGGGCATGACAGCAGTCCTTGAAATTTCCGGCCTCGGGAAAACCTATAAAAGCGGTCACGTTGCGCTCAGCGATGTCGATCTTTCGATCAACAAGGGCGAGATTTTCGCGCTGCTCGGGCCGAACGGCGCGGGCAAGACGACGCTGATCAGCATCGTCTGCGGCATCGTGACCGCCAGCGCGGGGACGGTGACCGTCGCGGGGCATGACCATGCGCGCGATTATCGTGCGGCGCGCACGATGATCGGGCTGGTCCCGCAGGAACTGCACACCGATGCGTTCGAAACGGTGCTGGCGACCGTCAGTTTTTCGCGCGGCCTGTTCGGCAAGCCGCGCGATCCTGCCTTCATCGAACAATTGCTGCGCGACCTGTCGCTGTGGGACAAGCGCGATGCCAAGATCATGGAGCTGTCGGGCGGGATGAAGCGCCGCGTGATGATCGCCAAGGCGCTGAGCCACGAGCCCGACATCCTGTTCCTCGACGAACCGACCGCCGGGGTCGATGTCGAGCTGCGCCGCGATATGTGGCAGATGGTCCACGGACTGCGCGAGCGCGGGGTCACGATCATCCTGACCACCCATTATATCGAAGAGGCCGAGGAAATGGCCGATCGGGTGGGGGTGATCAGCAAGGGGCGGCTGATCCTGGTCGAGGAAAAGCATGCGTTGATCAAGAAGCTGGGGCGCAAGACGCTGACGCTCAACCTGGCCGAGCCGCTCGATGCGGTGCCCGCCGACCTCGCCAACTGGAATTTGGCGCTGGCGGGCGACGGGCACGAACTTGTCTATGAATTCGACAGTCAGGCCGAGGCGACGGGGGTGCCGTCACTGCTGCGGCGGATGACCGACATCGGGGTGGCGTTCAAGGATCTGCATACGAAACAAAGCTCGCTCGAGGATATTTTCGTCGGGCTGGTGCATGAAACCAGGGGAGAGGCCGCATGACCGCGAACTGGCGCGGCGTGCGCGCAATCTATGCGTTCGAACTGGCGCGTTTCGGGCGCACCGTGTGGACCAGCCTGGCGCTGCCGGTGATCACAACGGCGCTGTATTTCGTCGTGTTCGGATCGGCGATCGGCAGCCGGATGAGCGAGGTCGGCAGCGTGCCCTATGGCGCCTTCATCGTGCCGGGCTTGATGATGCTGACGATGTTCACCGAAAGCATCAGCAACGCCTCGTTCGGCATCTATATGCCGAAATGGACGGGGACGATTTACGAGATGCTGTCGGCGCCATTGTCACCGCTGGAAACGGTAATCGCCTATGTCGGCGCCGCCGCGACCAAGTCGGTGATCATCGGGGCGATTATCTTTGCAACCGCGCATCTGTTCGTCGACGTTCAGGTCGCGCACCCGCTGCTGATGGTCGGTTTCATGCTGTTGATGGCGGTGACCTTTTGCCTGTTCGGTTTCATCATCGGCATCTGGGCGCAGAGTTTCGAGCAGTTGCAGGTGATCCCGATGCTGGTCATCTATCCGCTCACCTTTTTGGGCGGCGCCTTTTACTCACTCGACATGCTGCCCGCGGCGTGGCGCACGGTGACCCTGTTCAATCCCGTCGTCTATCTGATCAGCGGTTTTCGCTGGACCTTTTTTGGCAAGGGCGACGTCGGCATCGGGGTGAGCATGGGCGCGGTCGCGCTGTTCCTGGCGCTGTGTCTGGGCGTCATTTTCTGGATGTTCCGGACGGGTTACCGGTTGAAGAACTAAAAGAGCGCGCCGAAGCGGCGCCCGCCGACGCGGGACCGTGCCGAAATGGGCGACGGCACAAAGCGCCGCGCATCCGGTGCTGGCGCGCGGTGTTTCAGTGTGATCGGAAAAACAGGCTGAAAGGGACGCAAAGTTAACGTCGGCGGACGCGCCGACGCCGTTTGCAAACCGCGATTTCAGTCGTTCAGGCGCTCGCGCATTTCCTTGCCGGGTTTGAAATAAGGCACATTTTTCGCCTTCACCTCGACCGAGGCGCCGGTGCGCGGATTGCGACCGGTGCGCGATTCGCGCGAACGGGTCGAGAACGCCCCAAAGCCACGCAGCTCGACGCGGCCCCCATCCGCAAGCTGCTCGACGATGGAATCAAAAAAAGTGTCGACGATGCGCTCGACCTCGTCGACCCGCAAATCGCTGTTTTCGCTCGCGATCTTCTGAACCAGTTCTGACCGGATCATTGGCTTCCCCTATTGTAAATCACGCATCTCCCGCCGAAGCAGGCGACCGGTCGTTGCCGGTCCATTCTTTGCGTGAGACCCCTCCCAACGCGCGCCGAAGGTATCATGAATCACTGTCTGGTCAAAATATATCACTGAAAGAAAAAGGCCCGCAGAGAGACACTCTGCGGACCTTTTAGTTCGTTTCGCTATGCAAGTTTGAAATTAATCTTTCTTGCCGGCTTTCAATGCTTCGCCAAGGATGTCGCCGAGCGAGGCGCCCGAGTCCGACGAGCCATACTGAGCCACAGCCTGCTTCTCTTCGGCGATCTGCATCGCCTTGACCGAGAAGTTCGGCTTTTTCGAACGATCGAAGCCGATGACCATCGCATCGAACTTCTGACCGACCTGGTAGCGTTCGGCGCGCTGTTCGTCGCGATCGCGGCCAAGGTCGGCGCGCTTGATGAAGCCCGTGGCGCCATCGTCGCCAGCCTGGACTTCCAGCCCGTTGTCGCGGACTTCGAGGACGGTGACGGTGACGACGTCGTTCTTCTTCACCGAACCCGCAGCGGCGGTGCCGCCGCCAACCGCCGGAGCACCCTTTTCAAGCTGCTTGATGCCCAGGCTGATGCGTTCCTTTTCGACATCGACGTCGAGCACGACGACCTGCACGGCCTCGCCCTTGCGGTGGAGGTGCAGCGCTTCTTCGCCCGAAATGCCCCACGCGATGTCCGACATATGAACCATGCCGTCGACGTCGCCCGGCAGGCCGACGAACAGACCGAATTCGGTCGCGTTCTTGACTTCGCCTTCGACGACCGAACCCACCGGGTGGGTGTCGGCGAATGCGCCCCAGGGGTTCGACTGAGCCTGCTTGAGGCCGAGCGAGATGCGGCGCTTGTCGCTGTCGACTTCGAGGACGATGACGTCGACTTCCTGGCTGGTCGAAACGATCTTGCCGGGGTGGACGTTCTTCTTGACCCACGACATTTCGCTGACGTGAACCAGGCCTTCGATGCCGGCTTCCAGTTCGACGAACGCACCGTAATCGGTGATGTTCGTGACCGTGCCCGACAGCTTCGCACCGACCGGGTACTTGGCGGCGACGCCTTCCCACGGATCGCTTTCCAGCTGCTTCATGCCCAGGCTGATGCGCTGGGTATCGCGGTTGATGCGGATGATCTGTACGCGGACGGTGTCACCGATGTTGATGACTTCGCTCGGGTGGTTGACGCGCTTGTAGCTCATGTCGGTGACATGGAGCAGGCCGTCGATGCCGCCGAGGTCGACGAACGCACCATAATCGGTGATGTTCTTGACGGCGCCTTCGATGATCTGGCCTTCTTCGAGGTTCAGGATCAGGCCCGAACGCTGTTCGGCGCGCGTTTCTTCGAGGATGGCGCGGCGCGACACGACGATGTTGCCGCGGCGGCGATCCATCTTGAGGATCTGGAACGGTTGCGGCAGGTCCATCAGCGGGCCGACGTCGCGCACCGGGCGGATGTCGACCTGCGAACCGGGCAGGAACGCCACTGCACCGCCGAGGTCGACGGTGAAGCCGCCCTTGACGCGGCCAAAGATGACGCCTTCGACGCGCGCTTCCTTGTTGAATTCTTCTTCCAGGCGGTCCCAAGCGGCTTCGCGGCGGGCGCGATCGCGCGACAGCATGGTTTCGCCATTGGCGTTTTCGACGCGGTCGACATAGACTTCGACTTCGTCACCGACGTTGATGTCGGCCTTCTGGCCCGGCATGGCGAATTCGCGAAGCGGCACGCGGCCTTCGCTCTTCAGGCCGATGTCGATCACTGCCAGGTCGTTTTCAATCGCGGTCACGGTGCCCTTGACGACGCGGCCTTCAAAGCCGCCGTCGGCACCACCAAGCGATTCATCGAGCATCGCGGCGAAATCGTCGCGCGTCGGGAAAGCCGTAGTGGCCATAGAGATAGTTCCTTACTTCATTTGTTCCGGCCAAGCGGTTGGTTCCGCTGGTCTTGTGGCCGATATGTCCCACACGCCGGATGCGATGCGGAACATCCTTCGGACCAGAACGGACGGGGCAGGGGCAAAGCAAAAAGGGCGCGGCGGGGCAGGCCCGTCACGCCCGACGCCCGGTTTGGGCGGCGGTTGTCCATGCCTCGACCGGCTGTATGGCCCGTCGGACCGGGCGCCTATAGGCTGCAAACCCCGCAAAGGCAAGGTCGAAAGCCGGGTTCAGGCGCCGCCCCGAACCCGCGCTTCGACAAACGCAATCGCCGCAGCGATCGCCGCGTCGCGCGGCATGTCGCTATTGTCGAGCAGCATCGCGTCGGGCGCGCGCAGCAACGGCGCGTCGGCGCGCCCGGTGTCGCGCGCATCGCGGGCGTGAACGTCGGCAAGCACCGCGTCAAAAGTCACATCGACCCCGCGCCCCAGCATTTCGGCATGGCGCCGCCGCGCGCGCACATCGGGGCTGGCGGTGACGAACAGCTTCGCATCGGCATGCGGCGCGATGACGGTGCCGATGTCGCGCCCGTCGAGGATCGCGCCGCCGGGCTGGTTCGCAAAATCGACCTGCCGCTGAAACAGCGCGGCGCGAACCTGCGGGTGGACCGACACGCGGCTCGCGAGGCCGCCGGTGGTTTCGTAACGGAGCGCCGGGTCGTCCAGCAGGCTGTCGGGAAAATCGCACGCCGCCAGCGCGTCGGCGGCCTTGTCGGCGTCGCCGTGATTTAGCTGGGTCTGGTAGCCGACGGCGCGATACAGCAGCCCGGTGTCGAGCACCGGCAGGCCGAAATGCGCGGCGAGGGCGCGCGCAATCGTGCCTTTGCCCGAAGCGGTGGGGCCATCGACGGCGATAATCATCAATTGCCCTGAAATGCGTCGATACGCACGAATGTCAGCCGGTTGTCGGGACCGAACAGCAATTTGATCCAGCCGTCGGGTTTGAACGATCCGCCGCACGACGAAACGCCGTCGCCTTCGCCGGCCTGGCCGGGTTCGAGGCAGTCGATCGCGATTTCGGGCAGGAAGGCACGAACGCGCGCCATGACGTCGGACCGTGTGCGGGCGGGACCGATATTGAGGGCGGATATGTTGCGGCTACCGAGTTCGGCAGCGTTGATAATTTTGATCGCGATGGCCTCGCCAAAAATGATGTGGCGGACACCGGCGCTGTCCTGCCACTCGCAATCGATAGCGGTTTCGTTGCAATCCTTTTCGTTGACCAGTTGCCCGATTTTTTTCGGATCGACCGGTCGGTTCAGCGCGTGGGGCGAAAAGCTGGCGTCGGCGCGCATCAAAGGATCGCCGATGGCTGTCTTTGCCGCCGCGTGCGGGCTGGCGGTCAACAGAGCAGCCGCGGCAAAGGTCAATGCGGCGGCGTTGCGGTGGCTCTTCACGACTGCAATTCTCCCAACAGCGTCTCGAAATTGGGAAAGCTTGTCGCGACGGGTGCCATGTCGTCAATCGTCACCGGTGACCCGGTGACAAGTCCGGCGACCGCAAAGCTCATGCAGATACGGTGGTCGAGGTGGCCGGCAATCGTCGCGCCGCCGGGCAGCGGATCGCCGCCGGTGCCTTCGATGACCAGTCCGTCCTCCTTTTCTTCAACACGCGCGCCGATCGCCTTCAGGCCGGTCGCCATGACCGCGAGACGGTCGCTTTCCTTGACGCGCAGCTCGTCGAGGCCGGTCGTCGTCGTGCGGCCGCTGGCCAGCGCGGCGGCGACGAACAGGATCGGGAATTCGTCGATCATGCTCGGCGCAATGGCGGGATCGACGTCGATGCCGGTGAGCGCGCTGTGACGCACGCGCAGATCGGCAACGGGTTCGCCGCCGACGTCGCGTCGATCGACCAGTTCGATGTCGCCGCCCATCTGGCGCAGCACCTCGATCAGTCCGGCGCGCGTCGGGTTCAGCCCGACATTGGTGATCGTCACGTCGGAGCCGGGGACGATCAACGCCGCGACGATGAAAAACGCCGCCGACGAAGGGTCGCCGGGGACGATAATCGCCTGCGGCTTCAGCTCGGCCTCGCCGACGATGCGAATGTGGCGCGTGCCATCGGCGGCGGTCTCGACGGTCAGGTCGGCGCCAAAGCCGCGCAACATGCGTTCGCTATGGTCGCGGGTCGGGATGGGTTCGACGACTTCGGTGACGCCGGGGGTGTTGAGCCCGGCGAGCAGCACCGCGCTTTTCACCTGCGCCGAGGCGACGGGCAGGCGGTAGGCGAGGGGGATCGCGGGGGCGAGGCCGCGTACCATCAGCGGCAGGCGGCCACCCGGCGACGCCGAAATGTCGGCGCCCATCTGGCTCAGCGGGTCGATAACGCGGCCCATCGGGCGTCCCGACAGGCTGGCGTCGCCCACAAAGGTTGCGGTGACCGGATGGCTCGCAACCAGCCCCATCAGCAGGCGGGTCGAGGTGCCGCTGTTGCCCATGTCGAGTGCCTCGCGCGGCTGGAGCAGTCCGCCGACCCCGACGCCATCGATACGCCATTCGCCGTCGGGGCGGCGTTCGATGCTGGCGCCCATCGCGCGCATCGCCGCTGCGGTGGCCAGCACGTCATGCCCTTCGAGCAGGCCGGTGACGCGGCTTGTCCCGACCGCCAGCGCCGCCAGCATCAGCGAGCGATGCGAGATGCTTTTGTCGCCCGGAATCGCGATCCCGCCCTTGAGCGGAACGGAGGCGGCAAAGCTGCGCGGCGTGGCGGTTTGATCGGTCATGGCGAGCGGCTTTTGACAGCGCCCTTACAATCTGGCAAGGCGCACGCCGATTTGACGGATAGCTATTCAGGTGCCGTCGCTTTCCGATATTTTTATCCTGTTTCCAGAAGGTTACGAGGCTTATATGATTAAGGCTGAATGGGGCGCCAAACGCAGCTGCCCGAAATGCGCCACCCGATTCTATGATTTGACCAAGGATGATCCGGTCAACTGCATCAACTGCGGCTACAACTGGATTCCGGAATCGGTGCTGAAATCAAAGCAGTCGACCCCGTTCGAAGTCGAAAAGCCCGGCAAGGCCGTCAAGGAAGAGGTCGTCGTCGACGAGGATCTGGATCTGGACGTCGATGTCGACGAGGACAATGATTCGCCGGACAATGACGTCGACCTGGGCGGCGACGACGACCTGGGCGTCGCGACGGCCGACGACGACGACGTCGAAACCTGATTTTTAATTCAGGGGGCCAAAAAGGCATCGTCCGATGCATTTGGCCCCTTGCATCGCCCGCCCGCGCTGTTAAAGGCGGCAACCCGATCGCAGCAGCCACGATGGCGAAGGCGATCCAGTGAAGATGTGGGGCCTTAGCTCAGCTGGGAGAGCGCCTGCATGGCATGCAGGAGGTCAGCGGTTCGATCCCGCTAGGCTCCACCACTTCTTTAAAAAGGCCCGCGCAAGCGGGCCTTTTTTGTTGCGCGCGACTGATTCGAGTCGGTGCTATCGATGTCGGATTTGGGGTGGGGAGCGGACATTCCCAAAATTCGTCATCCCCGCGAAAGCGGGGACCCAGAGCGTGCGTAGGCTAACCCCACCCTAGGTTCCCGCTTTCGCGGGAATGACGAAATTATAGGATCCGGAACTTCAACTTCCGCTCGCGACCAGCCGTGGCGACCTTACTCCGCCACCTCGTCGAACAGCGGTTCCAGCGCGATCGGGTCGGCCAGGGTAATGCGGTCGAGGATCGACGCGGTGTCGTCGCGGACCTTCAGCATCAGGCTGCGCAGCCGGCATTCGGATTCGGGCAGGCAATTTTTGCAATGTTCGTGCGCGTTGCGCGCCGCGCAGGGGACCAGCGCGAGCGAGCCGCGGGTCAGGCGGACGAGGTCGCCATAGCTGATGTCGATCGGCGGCAGCGCAAGCTGATAGCCGCCGTCGCGCCCGCGCTGCGAAATCAGCAGGCCTTCGCGTGCCATTTCGGACAGGATCACGGTCAGGAATTTGGGCGGAATATTCTGCGCCTCCGCAATATCCGCCAGCTGAACCTGCCCCTTGCCCCAATGGTCGGCAAGATGCTGGAACGCGCGGATCGTATAGCGGGTCTTTTGCGAAAGCATGGCGGGCTTACTGTGACATATTCAGGCTTAATTCAACCTGTCTGGATGACATTTCGCCAAGAGTTGATGAAAATCACAGCGGGTGGCATGAATGGCCGGTACAAGCGCCGCCAAGATGCTGTTTGTGGCGATGATTGGGGGTATGCGGATGATGCGTAAATATCTGGGGGCTCCGGCGATGCTGGCGGCGTGCATGCTCGCGGTCACCCCCGCGCAGGCGCAGTTCGGCAGCCTTCTCCGCAAAGTAACGACCCCGGCGCCGAAACCCAGCGAAGAGGGCAATGGCGGCTGTCCCAAGGGCAAGAAGGGCAGCAGCATCGGCCGGAACATCCTGGGCAATGTGATCAACGATGCCGTTGGCGATGCGGCGAGCAAGGCGGGGGTGTACAGCTATGTGCCGATCGGCGAGGTCAGCGGGACGCTGACCGACGCGATTGCGTGCCGGCTCGACCCCGCCGAACAGGTGCAGGCCGCGGCGGCCACCGAAGAGGTCACGCGCGGTGAAGAGGTTGGCGCGACGTCGAACTGGACCAGCGCGACGCGCGAGAATGTCAGTGGATCGTCGACCGTCGCCGCGAAGAACGCGTTGGCCGATGGCACCCAGTGCATGAACGTCACCGACATCATCATCGTCGAGGGTGAGGAAACCCGCGTATCCAAACGGATGTGCAAGGGACCGGGCCAGGCGCGCTATGTCCTTGCGGCCTAAGGTCGTTCGGCTGGCCCTCGCGGCCGGACTGCTGGCCAGCCTGACCGGCGCCGCCAAGGTCAAGATGGACCCCGCGAACCCGACCTGTCCGCTGACCCCCGACTGGTCGGCCAATCCGACGATGCAGCTGACCCCGGTGGTCAAGAACGGCGCCAAGGTGCTGCTGGCCGAGGGACGGATCGACGCCGGGCTGCCCGATCGGCTGAAAGCTGCGCTGGCGGCCAATCCCGACGTTGGCGAGGTGTGGCTGCGCTCGCCGGGCGGCGATGCGCGCGCGGGCAATGCGGCGGGGCGGATCATCCGCTCGAACTTTGGCCTGACAACGCGCATCCCGGCAGGCTGGGCCTGTTTCAGCGCGTGCAATTTCATCTTCATGGGCGGACAGCCGCGGGTGATCGATCCCGGCGGGCTGTTCATCGTCCATATGTTCACCCGCACCGGCGATCGCAGCACGATCGACATGAGCGTCGCGATGGGCACCGACGCCACGCGCGAACTGATCGGCGACATCGAACAGGACGCCGCGCTGCTGGCCAGCGAGGACAATGATTTCCTGATCCGCATGGGGGTGTCGCGCAAGTTGCTGACCGAGGTGATGTATCAGCAAAAGGCGCTGGCCAACGCCGAGGACAAATCGACGCGCCGCTGCCTGACGCAGTCCGAGGTCAAATCGTACAACGTTGCAAATAACAACGAATAGGATAGGTTCTCCCACAAATAGGAGAGGCTGCCATGAACGAGATGACGCACGACCACGCGACCTTCCGGTCGATGATCAACGGGACGCAGAAGGACTGGGACATCATCGCGCGCGAACAAAAGGAATTCGCGCCGCAAAATGGCAAGCGCATCCTCGACCATTTGAAGCTGCTCGGCGGCGATTATGGCGGCTTTCCGGTCGACCGGCTGGAGCATTGCCTGCAAACCGCGACGCGCGCGCACAGGGATGGCCGCGATGAGGAATATGTCGTGATGGCGTTGCTCCACGACATCGGCGACACGCTGGGCGCGTTCAACCATCCCGACGTCGCCGCGGCGATCCTCAAGCCCTTTCTGTCAGAGGAAAATCTGTGGATCGTCCAGCATCATGGCATTTTCCAGGGCCATTATTTCTTTCATTACATCGGCCTGGACCGCGACATGCGCGACCAGTTCAAGGACAGCCCGCACTATGCCGCATGCGCGCATTTCTGCGAAGCCTATGACGCCCCGGCGTTCGATCCCGACTACGCCAGCGAGCCGCTGGAATTTTTCGAGCCGATGGTGATGCGGGTGTGCGGTTATCCCAAGACCAGCATTTACAAGAAGGTGATGGTCGAGGAAGCGGCGGAGTAAGCCTCTATCCGCAACGGTCATCTACCCTCGACCGTCATCCCGGCGAAGGCCGGGATCCCACCCTATCGGGTTCACGCACCGGCGAGATCCCGGCCTTCGCCGGGATGACGCCAAAGCTGGTCGCGGCTTACTTCCCCTTGAACTCGGTCTTGCGCTTTTGCTGGAACGCCATGATGCCTTCCATCGCATCGGCGGTGCCGCCCGCGATGAACTGCCCTTTGGCTTCGGCATCGAGCGTCGTCGCGAAATCCTGCGTCAGGCCGTCGCGCAAGACCTTCCGCATGGTGCCCAGCGCGATCGTCGGGCCGTTGGCGAGGCGCGTCGCCAAAGCTTTGGCTTCAGTCAACAAGTCGGCGTCTTCGACGCTCTTGTAGATCATGCCCCAGTCAGCCGCCTGATCGGCCGAAATCTTTTCGCCGAGCATCATCATCTGCAGCGCGCGCGGGACGCCGATCAGACGCGGCAGCAGCCATGACGAGCCGCCATCGGGGACGAGCCCGATGTTGACGAAGGCCTGGAGGAAATAGGCGCTCTTGCCCGCGATGGTGAAGTCGCCCGACAGCGCAAAGCTGCACCCGACGCCCGCGGCCGGGCCATTGACCGCGGTGACTACCGGAATGTCGAGATTGGCGAGCGCGAGCAGCATCGGGTTATAGTGATTACGCAGCGCATTGCGGCTGTTGGCGCCGCCGCCGACCGCCGACGCCGCGCGATCGCCGCCCAGATCGGCACCCGAACAGAAACCGCGCCCCTCGCCGGTGATCAGCAACGCGCGCGCGCCGAGCCGCGGCAGATAGTCGAGCGCGCCGCGAATATCGTCGGCCATCTCCGGCGGCATCGAATTGAGCCGGTCAGGGCGGTTGAGCGTGATCGTCGCGACATTGTCGGCGATTTCGAGTTTGATCGTGTCGAAGGTCGGGATGTCGGTCATGGGGAAGAAATCCTCTCGCGTCTTTACCTTTACGTTCACGTAAAGTTGTGACCGATTCGGCGGGCGAGCGCAAGGGGGAAGGGGGAAGGTAGCGGCGGGTTTCGACCGGCAGCAGCCGATCCTCCCCGGCACGGGGAGGGGGACCAGCGAAGCTGGTGGAGGGGCACAGGCGGTTTGCCTTGTCGCTGACGTAGTGCCCGGCGGCGACGCCCCTAGAAATCGAGCGGTTCAATAGAGCGCTGCATAAACCTCCTGTGCCCCTCCACCACCCTTCGGGTGGTCCCCCTCCCCCGTTGGGGGAGGATCGGCAACCTCCGCTCCCCACCCCAAAACCGACCATGCGCCGCGTCGACGCATCGCGGCTTGGCTGGATGCGGCGGGCGCCAGCCCCTTTCCACAACCCGCCCCACCTGCTAGGCGCCCGCGCCATGTCCAAGCATCCCGACCGCCGCACCTTTGCCATCATCTCGCATCCCGACGCGGGCAAGACGACGCTGACCGAAAAATTGCTCGTCGCGGGCGGCGCGATCCATATCGCGGGCGAGGTCAAGGCGCGCGGGCAGGCGCGGCGCGCGCGCTCCGACTGGATGAAGATCGAGCAGCAGCGAGGGATTTCGGTCACATCGTCGGTGATGACCTTCGAGCATGCCGGGCTGGTCTTCAACCTGCTCGACACCCCGGGACACGAGGATTTCAGCGAGGATACCTATCGCACCCTAACCGCGGTCGACAGCGCGGTGATGGTGATAGACGCGGCCAAGGGCATCGAGCCGCAGACGCTCAAGCTGTTCGAAGTTTGCCGCCTGCGTTCGGTGCCGATCATCACCTTTATCAACAAGGTCGACCGCGAGGGCCTGCCGCCGTTCGAACTGCTCGACGAGGTCGCCGACCGGCTGGCGCTCGACGTCTGCCCGATGAACTGGCCCGCGGGCATGGGCGGACAGTTTGAGGGCATTTACGATCTCGTCGATCCGGCGATCATGAAACCGGGCGGCGATGCGTCGCGGATGTATGAGGGGCACCGCGCCAAGGTGGCGGGGCTCGACGATCCGGCGTTGGCGGCTGAGATCAGCGGCGGGGCGCTCGCGCATCTGAAGGAAGAAACCGAACTGGCGTCGGCCTGCTACGCCGATTTCGATGCGGCGGCGTATCGCAACGGCGACCTGACCCCGGTCTATTTCGGCTCGGCGCTCAAGGAGTTCGGGGTTATCGACCTGCTGTCGGCGCTGGCCAACCATGCGCCCGGCCCGCAGCCGCAGCCCGCCGAACCGGCGCCGGTCGATCCGACCGACGATGCCGTCACCGGCTTCGTGTTCAAGGTGCAGGCGAACATGAACCCGGCGCACCGCGACCGCATCGCGTTCATGCGCCTGTGCTCGGGCAAGTTCGAGCGCGGGATGCGGTTGATGCAGGGCGGGACAGGCAAGGCGATCGCGATCAGCCGTCCGATGCTGTTCCTGGCGCAGGACCGCGAAATGGCCGAGGAAGCCTTTCCCGGCGACATCATCGGCATCCCCAACCACGGCACCCTGCGCGTCGGCGATACGCTGTCCGAACGCACCGACATCACGATCACCGGGCTGCCGAACTTCGCCCCCGAACTGCTGCGCCGCGTCGCGCTCGTGGATCCGACGCAGACCAAGAAACTGCGCAAGGCGCTCGACGATATGGCGGAGGAGGGGATCATCCAGGTTTTCTATCCCGAAATCGGATCGAACATGATCGTCGGGGTGGTCGGCCAGTTGCAGCTGGAGGTGCTGATCAGCCGCCTCGATGCCGAATATAAGGTCGAGGCGAAGCTGGAGCAATCGCCGTGGGAAACCGCGCGCTGGATCGCCAGCGACGATGCGGCGAAACTGAAGGCGTTCCAGTCCGAACATCGCGGCGCCAGCGCCACCGATCGCGACGGCGCGCCGGTGTTCATGGCGAAGGACGGCTGGGAAGTGGGTTATATCACCCAGCGTAATCCAGACATTCGCTTTACGGCGACGAAGGAACGGCGGTTGGGGGCGTTGGCGGAGTAGGATTATTTTTCGCCCCAACCCAACGCGTCGCCCCAGCGAAAGCTGGGGCCGCTATCGTCATAGCTGAACGCCAGCGATCCCAGCTTTCGCTGGGATGACGATACTTAAATCAGGCTCAACAGATCGTTGGATGCTGCGGGAGCCTCATCCGCCTCATCCTCTTCCCCTTCGAACTTGCTCAGCGTCAGCCCCAGCAGCCGGATGCCCTGTTCGGTCGGCAGCAGCGGCGCCAATATCGCTTCCCCCGCCGCGAGCAGCGATGCGCCGTCGAGGATCGGTGAAGCCACCGATTTCGCGCGCGTGATCGTCCGGAAATCGGCGTAGCGCAGCTTCAGCGTCACCGTCCGCCCGCGGGCGCCTTTCTTGGCAGCGCGGTCCCACACCACGGTGCAGACATGCGCCAGCGCCTCGCGGATTTCGGTGTCGGTGATCAGGTCGTTGAAAAAGGTTCGCTCGCCGCCCAGCGATTTCAGCGGCCGGTTCGACTTGACGCGGCGATGGTCGATGCCGCGCGCCAGGTTGAACAGCCATTCGGCGCTATTCCCGAAATTTTCGGCCAGCCACAGCGGGTCTTTGTCCGCCAGATCGGCACCCGAAAACACGCCGAGTCCCTCCATCTTTGCCGCGGTGACCGGGCCGATGCCGTGGAAGCGGCGGATCGACAGCGTCTGGACAAAGGCGGCGCCTCTGCCCGGCGGGATCACGGTCAGCCCATCGGGTTTGTTCTGGTCCGACGCCAGCTTGGCGATGAATTTGTTGTACGACACGCCCGCAGAGGCAGTGAGGCCGGTTTCTTCGCGGATGCGGCGGCGGATCAGCTTCGCGGTCGCGGTCGCGCTGCCGAGTCCCGCCTTGTCGGCGCTGACATCCAGATAGGCCTCGTCGAGCGACAGCGGTTCCACCTCGTCGGCATAGTCGTGAAAAATGGCGCGGATCTGGTGCGACACTTCGCGATAGGCATCGAAGCGCGGGGGTACGAAAATGAGGTCGGGGCACTGCCGTTTCGCGGTGACGCTGGGCATCGCCGAACGGACCCCGAACTTGCGCGCCTCATAGCTGGCGGCGGCGACCACCCCGCGCCGCGACGATCCGCCGACCGCGACGGGCTTGCCGCGCAGTGCCGGATCGTCGCGCTGTTCGACCGATGCGTAAAAGGCATCCATGTCGACATGGATGATCTTGCGGACCGGGGTGTCCAGCGGTGCGTCGGGGGCAAGGTCTGCGGCGTCTTCCACCCATGCAACCTATCATGTTGCCATGATGTTCTCAACGGCGCGGTTGAAGCCGACCTTGACGCCGGACTTGACGGGGATGGGGCAAGCTGGCAATCGCCGCCGACCCTGGTGAGCGGGTATAGCATAGTGGTAATGCTCTAGCCTTCCAAGCTAGCTAGGCGGGTTCGATTCCCGCTACCCGCTCCAGGTCCTTTCCCATCTTATCCGGCCGGTTCGATGCCCAGCAGCTCGACGGTGAACAGCAGCGTCGCGGCGCCCGGAATCGGACCTTTGCCTTCGGCGCCATACGCCAGCTGGTAGGGGATCGCGAGTTCGACCTTGTCGCCGACGCCCATCAGCGCGACGCCTTCCTGCCAACCCCTGATCACGCGATTGAGCGGAAAGCTGGTCGGTTCGCCGCGTTTGATCGAGCTGTCGAATTCCTGGCCGTTGGCGAGGGTGCCGACATAATGGACGGTGACGCGGTCGGTTGGGCCCGGACGCGCGCCGCTGCCGTCGCCCGCAATGCGGCGCCAGCGAAGCCCGCTGGCGGTGACGTGCCAGCCATCGGCGCCATGACGTTCGGCCAGTGCGGCCATCTGACGGTTGAGCCAGGCGGTCCCCTGCGTCGGTTCGGCCGCGACTGCCGCGGGAACGGCAAGGCCTAGGCTGGCCGCCACAAGCAGCAGTCGATGGGGCAGCGATGCGGTCATAGTCACTCCTGTTGTCAAAGCCTTGCATAGAGGCATGTGCGCCCGATTGTGCAATCCCCAATATGCGGTGGAGGGGGTGCAGCGGCCCCGTCCACCCGTCCGATTAACGCGACGAACGCCGCCGGCACCGGGATCGATCGGCGCCGTCCGGTCGTTGTTCGGGTTCCCCCTTCTGCACAATCGATGGAGAATGACATGCACATGGCCAAAAAGCTGGTGATCGCCCTGGCGGCAACATCCGCCGTGATGACGCCGGTCGCGGCGTCGGCCGCGGCTGGCGCGCGCGCCGGATCGGCGTTTGCCGGCGAAAGCAGCCTCGAAGGCAATTCCAGCTGGATTATCGGACTTGTGGGCCTGCTCGCCGGGATCACCGCGATCGTCCTGATTGCCGAAGACGACGAGGATTCGCCGGTCAGCCCCTGACGGGCTTTTGCGTGGCGGCCGGTCGCTTGGAGCGACCGGCTGCCATAGCTTCGCGTCGATCCGTGGACTTTGCGCCACGATGAACGGCGCGGCAGGACCGCGACAAATTGCGACAATTTTGCGCCGATCCGGCAAGCGGATGGGACAAATGGCGCCTAAAACGCCTTCATCGGGATCCGGACCTTGCCCGGACGACCCCATGAAGGAGTTCTTACGATGAACAAGAAGATCGCATTTTTGACGCTCGGCGCGGCGCTGATCGCCGCGCCCGTTATCGCTGCGCCGGGTGCCAAGGGCGACGCCGACGGCAGCGGCACGGTGTCGCGCGCCGAAGCACAGGCCCACGCCGCACAGCAGTTCGCCAGGCTCGACGCCAATCAGGACGGCAAGATCGATCCTGCCGACCGCGCCGCACAGCGCGCGGAGCGCCAGGCGAAGATGTTCGCCGCCATCGATGCCGACGGCAATGGCAGCATCAGCCAGGCCGAATGGGATCAGCATGGCGCCGATCGCGCCGCAAAACGCGCCGAGCGCGGTGACAAGCGCGCCGATGCCGGCCAGGCCGGTGACGGCAAGCGCCACGGCATGCGCGGTCCCGGCAAGCGTGGCGGCCACCACGGTATGCGCGGCGGCATGATGGCCAAGGCCGACACCAACGGCGACAAGGCGATCAGCCAGGCCGAATTCCAGACCGCGGCGCTCACCCGTTTCGATGCGTCCGACGCCAACAAGGATGGTCAGGTCACCGCCGAAGAGCGGCAGGCCCAGCGCAGCGAATGGCGCGCCAAGCGCGCCGCACCGCCGGTCGCGCCCGCCAGCGAATAAGCATTTGGCCGGGGCCAGCGGCACGGGGCAGGCTTTCTTCCCCCCTCCCGGCATTGCCTTTGCCGCTGGTCCCTGTCAGCTATCGCCCATCGGTCCTGCGACCGGTGGGCGAACTAGCGCATCATAGGCCGATAATGACCGACAACCATTCTCCGCGCATCCTGTTGATCGACGACGAGCCGTCGATCCGCGAGCCATTGACCGACTATCTGACGGGGCAGGGCTTTGCGGTAACCGCGGCGGCGAGCGCCGCCGAGGCGCGATCGGTGCTGCGCGCGCAATCGGTCGATCTGGTCGTCAGCGACATCATGATGCCGGGCGAAGACGGATTGTCGCTGACCCGCCATTTGCGCGAGGCGAGCAGCATTCCCGTCATCCTGCTGACCGCGCGCGCCGAGGATACCGAACGGATCGTCGGACTGGAAATCGGCGCCGACGACTATGTCGTCAAACCGTTCAACCCGCGCGAGCTGGTCGCGCGCATCCGCACCGTGCTGCGCCGCACGCAGCAGGGCGGGCGGATGCTCGACCCCGGCGGCACCAGCTACGCCTTTGCCGACTGGGTGCTTCGCGAAGTCGAGCGGGTGCTGGTCGACAGCGACGGTAACGAGGTCGCACTATCGTCGGGCGAATATCATCTGCTCCACGCGCTGGTCCGCCATCCGCGGCAGGTGATGAGCCGCGACCGGTTGCTCGACCTGGTCCGCGGGCGAGAAGCCGATATTTTCGACCGCGCGATCGACAATCTGGTCAGCCGCCTGCGCAAGAAGATCGAGGTCGATGCCGCGCATCCGCAGATCGTCAAGACGGTGTGGGGCGGCGGCTATACGCTGGCGTGCGAAGTGAAACGGATGGGACCGGTGACGTGAAAATCCGGCTATGGCCCCGCAGCCTGATCGGCCAGCTCGTCTTTGCGGTCGCGCTGATGCTGTTCGTCGCCCAGGCGATCAATTTTGCGCTGCTGGTGCGCGGGCAGAAACAGCAGACGCTGGCGCATGGCGGCGGCATGGCGGTAGCCCGGATCATCGACGCGGTCGATCGCGACCGACGCGGCGATTTTGGCGAACGGCCGGGCGCGCGTCGCGGTGGACCGCACGGTGGCGGGCCGGACGGTGGCGCGCCGGACGAGCACGAAAATCCCAAGAAACTGGTGGTTTCGGATCGCCCGATTGCCGTTGCGACCGGTGCGGTGCGAATGCCGGAACTGGCCGATTATGTGGCCGACCTGTTGCACGAAGCCGATATGCAGCCGCAAGCTGTCGCGGCATGGGCGCTGCCGCAGCGGCCGCGGCTCCGGGCGAATTTCCCCGGTCGCACGGTGATCGTTTCGGCGCAGATCGATGGCCGCTATTATGCGGTACGCAGCCGGATTCAGTCCGGCGGCAACCGCCTGCAGGGCTTCCTGGTTTGGCAGACGCTGTCGCTCTACCTGCTTTTGCTCATTCCGATCATGCTCATCGCCTGGCGCGCTGCAGCGCCGCTGCGCGACCTCACTCGTGCCGCACGGTCCAATCCGGCGCTGCGCGACGCGACGCCGCTGGAGGAAGAGGGGCCGTCGGACGTCCGCGACCTGATCATCGCCTTTAACGCCTATCGCAGCCGGATTGCGACGATGTTGTCGGACAAGGATCGCATGCTCGGCGCGGTCGGCCACGACCTGCGCACCCCGCTCGCCAGCCTGCGGGTGCGGGTCGAGCAAATCGACGACGACGCGCTGCGCGACAAGATGATTGCCTCGATCGAAGAAATGGCGGCGATGCTCACCGACATCCTGGCGCTGGCGCGATCGGGGGCGGGGACCGAGGCGCGCGAGCCCGTGGCACTGCGCGGGCTGGTCGAGGAACTCGCGGCCGATTATCGCGAGCGCGGCAGCGATGTGACGGTCGCCGTGGCCGACGACGCTGCGGTGATGGCGCGTCCGTTGCTGCTGCGCCGCGCGCTGCGCAACCTGATCGATAATGCGTCGACTTATGGGGTTCGCGCCCGCCTGTCGGTCGAACGCGTGCCGGGCGAGGTGCGGATCATCGTGTCGGATGACGGCCCCGGCCTGACCGATGAGCAGATCCGGACGCTGATCGAACCCTTTGCGCGCGGCGAAGGGTCGCGCAACCGTGCGACCGGCGGGTCGGGTCTGGGCCTGTCGATCGCACGCGACATCGCCGAGGGCGAGGGCGGGACGCTGACGCTGCGCGATCGCGCCGACGGTGGGCTGGATGCAGTGATGGCGTTGCCGACGGCTTCCTAGAGCCCAATGATTTTGGGCTGAATCCAATTCCCGTTCGTGTCGAGCGAAGTCGAGACACCCCTCGACCTGACTATGCCCCGAGGGGTGTCTCGACTTCGCTCGACACGAACGGTTCAATCAACATCGACCCGCTTTAGGCGTAAATCGCGATGGCCTGGCTGCCACTCAGTACGGGTTCACCGGCGCGGTTCCACAACATCATGTCCTGCACCGACAGGCCGTGGCGCGCGTAACCGGTCTTTGCCGACAGCAGCCACCAGCCGTCGTCGGTTTGTGGGTCGCCGGTCAGCATGTTGACCGTCCAGTTCATTGAGCTGATCGGCCCGAATTCGCTGAACAGCGCCATCGCGGCGGGCGGCAGCGCATCGCCCATCGCGAGCAGCGCGACCGCGGGGTGGCACGCGGGTTCCTCGACAAAGCGCACCCAGGTCAGATATTCGCCAACCTCGCTTTTCCAGGCGAAACGGGGGCCAGTGGTCGGCCGCATGTCGAAATGCCGGACGAACGACGGCCGCGCATGATGGTCGGGCACCGGTTCGAGCGTTTCCGGCGCCGGACAGTCGGGCATCGCCAGCCGGTTGTGATCGAGATGGCTTTTGCGGTCGGGCGAAAAGGCGAACATCGCGGCGGTGCCAAAACCCGCATCGCTCGACACCCCGGCATCGACGAACAGCGACGACTTCGACTGGCGCAGGACGCGCGTGTTCACGGTGCAATCGCCGCCGACCGGCCCGACAAAGCTGATCTGGGCGTAACGCAGCGGCGTGTCGGTGGGATGGAGCATCATGGTTCCGGCGAGGGCGACCGCCGAGCTGATCCCGCCGTAGGCGGTGCGGCCCTGCATCCACCCATCGTCGATATGCGCCTTGGCCACGCCCTCTTCGGTGCGCAGCGTCGAAAGCAGCGCGTCGAGCGCGCTGGGGGAGGTTTGAGCGGTCATTTGGGTTCTGTTCTTTTCATTGGATCCAACAAAGCCGTTCGCCCTGAGCTTGTCGAAGGGCCGTTCTTTCTTTTTCCGGCAGGGAGGGAAAGAACAGTGCTTCGACAAGCTCAGCACGAACGGAATAGGGGTCAGCCCTCGATCTGGAAGGTCAGTCCGGCATGTTCGGTCAGCCGTGCGATCAGCGCGTCGCCGAGCAGCGCGCCCGGGGTCCATACGCCGCCCGTCCCCTTGTTCGCGAGCAGGGCGATGCCGGTTTCGGCGAGCATTTTCGATGTCGACCCGTAACCGGGGTCGCGGTCACCCTGAACGCTGGCGCGGACCGTGGTGCCATCGGGATATTCGCCGACGAACAATATGTCGTAGAAGCCGTTCTCGCGCTCCTCTTTGCTTGGGCCTTCGCCGGGCTTCAGCTTGGATTCGCCGAACGGGTTGGCCTTTGCCATCGCCTCGGCCATCGCTTTTCCGGCGTCGCCGATCGTCGTCATCACCATCTCGTCATAGACCAGATCGGCGCCCCAGGCGTGGCCGAGCAGGAAGTTGGTCCGGTGAACATTCTTGGTGTTGATCGGCGCCATGACGAACGGCGCGGTCCAGGTGCCGGTCGCGCTGTCATATTCGGGGAACAGCCCGGTCGGCTGCGACGGTCCCTCGAACCCGGGGGTCAGCGCGAAGGATGATTTGAGCAGCAGCGCCAGCGAGGGCTTTTTGGCGACGGCCTTCAGGGTTTCGGTCAGGCTGGCGATGGTGCCGCCCGACGCGCCGCCCGCCATCTTGCGGACCCGGCCCTTGACCCGCGGCGCCGGCTTGCCGTGACGTTTCACCGCTTCGGCTTGCAGGAAATGGACCCCCAAGTCGAAGGGGATCGAATCGAAACCGCAGCTGAAGGTGATGCGGGCGCCCGATGCTTTGGCCGCGGCGTCATGTTCGTCGATCATCTCGCGCATCCAGCCGGGTTCGCCGCACAAATCGGCATAGGCGGTGCCCGCCTTGACGCAGGCGGCGACCAGTTCGCTGCCGTAGAGTTGGTACGGGCCGACGGTGGTCAGGATGACGTGCGCGCGCGCCGCCATCGCGTCGAGCGTCGCGGGATCGCTGGCATCGGCGACGACCAGCGGTGTATCCTTAGGCGCCGCGATCAGATCGCGCACTTCGGCAAGCTTCGCGGCGCTGCGCCCCGCCATCGCCCATTTCGGCGCGTCCTGGCGCCCCGCATAATGCTGCGCCAGATATTCGGCGACGAGCCGTCCGGTGAAGCCCGTGGCACCATAAACGATAATATCAAATTCGCGGCTGGCCATGCGATCCTCCCCTTACGTAAACGTAAAGGGAGGCTAGCGCAGCGCGCGACCGATGCCAAGCGCGAAGCGACGGTGCGCCAGTGAGGTGCGGGTCAGCGGCGCCAGAACGGCCGTTTTTCGACCACCACCGGCGCGCCCACTGCCTCGGCGCGCCCTTCGGCACGTGCGGCGCGAAGTTCGGCTTCGGCAGCGTGCTGCTGCGCCTTGTGCGCCGTCAGTTCGTCACGGCGGCGCTGGCGCAGCGCGTCATAACTCCAGCGCGTATGGCCATAGCCGAACAGGCTGAGCAGGCCGCCGGCGATCGCCAAATTCTTCATCGCCGCCATCGCCTGCACCGGATCGGTAAACTCGCGGTGGAAAAACAGGATCGTCGCGAGGACAAAGCCCGCGAGCAGGATCGACCACAGCCGTACTGCGATGCCGAGTGCGATGCACACGCCCGCGATCAGCTCGAACAATCCGGTCGGAATGGCAAGGCCAGCGGGCAGCCCTGCGGCGGTGATCATTGCGTTGGTATCGTTGACGTGGATCAGCTTGTTGATCCCCGACACTATGAAAATCAGCGAGATGAAAAGGCGCCCGATAAAGACAGCGATCATCGACATGCGTCTATCCTCCAAACGATGCCCCATCCGCTTGTGCAAAGAGGACGCTTGGGAGGACAACTAGTTCCTATCGGCTCCCCACCGCGTCATTGCTTTGCTTCGCTCGCAATGACGGCCAATTACAGCTTGGGCAGCGTGACGCCCTTTTGCCCCATATATTTGCCCGCGCGGTCGGCGTAGCTCGTCTCGCACGGTTCGTTGCCCTGAAGGAACAGGAACTGGCACGCGCCCTCATTGGCATAAATCTTGGCGGGCAGGGGGGTGGTGTTCGAAAACTCCAGCGTCACATGGCCTTCCCAACCCGGTTCGAGCGGGGTGACGTTGACGATGATGCCACAGCGCGCATAGGTCGATTTCCCCAGGCAGATGACCAGCACGTCGCGGGGGATGCGGAAATATTCGACGGTGCGGGCCAGCGCGAAGCTGTTCGGCGGGATGATGCAGACGTCGGTTTCCCGGTCGACGAAATTCTTCGGATTGAAATCCTTGGGATCGACGATCGTGCTGTCGACATTGGTGAAGATCTTGAACTCGGGCGCGACGCGGGCGTCATAGCCATAGGACGACAGGCCGTAGCTGATGCACCCGTCGCGGCGCTGCGCCTCGACAAACGGTTCGATCATGCCCTGCGTCCGGGCGGCTTCGCGAATCCATTTGTCGGAAAGAATGGCCATGCCGCTGTTTGTCGGCGCGCGCAGATTCGCGCAAGCGGTCAGTCGAGGATATTCTCGTGCCCCTGCGAAGGCAGGGGCCCATCTCCGAAACTCTCGTACTTCGCCACCGCGCTGTCGTGACGGCACGGTCGGAGATGGGCCCCTGCCTTCGCAGGCGCACGGAGCAGCGGGAATTCAGACTAGCCCCAAATCCTTCGGACCAAAGGCGGCGGGGAGCAATTCGCTGAGCTTGTAGGTCTTCACCGCCGCGCCGTCACCCGACGCGCAATGAACCAGAATATCGGTTTGCGACCGTTCGGCGGCTTCGTTCAGTATCTGGCGGCAGCGCCCACATGGGTTGACCGGATCGCTGCCCAGCAGCGCGTCGCCATCGGGGCGTCCGCCGATGATCGCGACTTCGGCGAGCTCGCCGATCCAGCCTTCATTGGCGATCTTCGCCACCGCGGCGGTTTCGGCGCACAGCGTCAGGCCATAGCTGGCGTTCTCGACATTCGCCCCGGTGACGACATCGCCGTTTTTCAGCAGCAGCGCCGCGCCGACGTGAAAGCCCGAATAAGGTGCATAGGCGCGGCTCGCGGCATCGCGGGCGGCGGCGATCAGTTCGTCACGGGGTTCGGTCATTGCGGGTCTCCTTCGGGGCGGACGACGTTCCACCCGACGGTGCCATCGGCGCCCGACAGGCGCACATAATCATTCGCCTGCCACATCGCCCAGGGATGGGCGGCATAATCGGGCTCGAAAAAATCGCGGCGCAGCCAGATGGTGCGCGCGATGCCTTTGGTCACCTGATAGTCGCTCTCGAACGCCGGGCCGGGCGCGATCAGGCTGCGCTTGCCCATATGCGCCTCGATCTGCGCCAGAAAGGTCGCGAGTTCGGACAACAGCAGCGCGCGGGTCGGGCGGTCGGGGCAGCGATCGTCATAATCGAGCCACACCACGGCGGGCAGCGCGTCGGCACGGCGCGGGACGCGGCGGATGAAATTGGCCGCCTGATCGGTCGCCAGCTGGCACAGGCTGTAGCGGTGAATTGCGCCGGTCTGGACGCCCGCGTCGCGCGCCGCGACCATGTTGCGCGTGAATTTTGCGTCGACATCGCGGGTGCCGTCGGTTCCCATAACATAAGCAAAGTCCGCGCCCGCAGCCTTGATCGATCCCCACTGCACGTCGCCATTGGACGCGTCGATCGTCACCCCCTGCGTCGGATAGAGTGTCCGATCGGGGGTCCAGCGCGCCGCCCACCACAGCGACAGGCCCGCCGCGAGCAGCAACAGCACGATCGCCGCGCCGATGCGTCGTACCGCGCGTGCCAATGCCGCGCGCCAGCCGCCGCCAGGTCTTGCCGGCCTTTTGCTTTTGATCGCCCCCGTCGCCACGCTTCAACCCTTGATGTGCAGGACGCAGATCAGCGTGAACAGCCGCCGCGCGGTGTCGAAATCGACCGCGATCTTGCCGTCAAGCCGGTCCATCAGCATTTCGGCCGCCTCGTTGTGCAGGCCGCGGCGCGCCATATCGACCGTCTCGATCTGCTGTGCGGTCGAGGTCTTGATCGCCTGGTAATAGCTGTCGCAAATCGCGAAATAGTCGCGGATCGGACGGCGGAAGCGCCCGAGCCCCAGGATGATCGCTTCCAGCGGCGACCCGTCCTCACGGCTGATCTCGAAAATCAGCCGCCCTTCCTCGACGCGCAGCATCAGCCGGTAGGGGCCGGCATAGCCGTCGGCGTGGCCGCGCTGCGGCACGAATTTATTGTCCTCGATCAGGTCAAAGATTGCGACGCGGCGTTCCTGTTCGACATCGGGATTGCGCCAGACGATCGAACCCTCGTCGAGTTCGACCGAAATGATGCGCTGTCGGGAAGGGTCTGCGTCGGCCATGCTGCCTGTGCTTCTACTTGGCGCGGGGCGAAGGGCAAGGGGACTTGGCATCACCCTTGAAACCCGTTCGACACGAACGGCATCTTGGACTTATCCCCAGATGCGCCCACGGCGATGCCAATGGGGTCGGTCTAGCCGGTTGCACCCGGCGCAGCGACAGAGCATGAAGCGACCATGTTAGATGTCGTCCGCCTCGCCCCCTCGGCAATCGCCGGGGAAGCCCCTCAATTGCCGCGTAATATCGAGGCCGAGGCCGCGTTTCTTGGCGCGATCCTGATCGATAACCGAGTCGTTGAGGATCTGCCGGTCGCGCTGACCCCCGATCACTTCTTCGAGCCGCTGCACGGCCGTATTTTCCAGCAGACGATGGCGCTGATCGAGCGCAACAGCATTGCCACGCCGGTGACCCTGAAACCCTATTTCGAAGCCGATGAGGCGATGAAGGCGGTCGGCGGGCCGGGTTATCTGGCCCAGCTGACCGGCAGCGGCGCCGGCCTGATCGGCGCGCGCGACTTTGCCAAACAGATTTACGATCTGGCCCTGCTCCGCGAACTGGCGGGCGTTGGGCGTGTGCTGGTCGAAAACGCGCTCGACACCAGCGAGCGCGTCGATCCGCAGGCGCAGATCGAGGAAGCCGAAACCGCTTTGTATCGCGTCGCGGGCGGCGAAGCCGAAATGGGGTCGGTCAAAAGCTTCAGCCAGGCGAGCTTGACCGCGTTGCAAGCCGCCGAACGCGCGCTCAATTCGGGCGGCCACCTGTCGGGGATCACGACCGGCATTTCGAGCATGAACGCCAAGATCGGCGGCATGCACAATTCGGACTTGATGATCCTCGCCGGACGTCCCGGCATGGGCAAGACTTCGCTCGCCACCAACATCGCCTATAATGCTGCCGAACGCTGGCGCCGCGACGAAGATGACGGGATTCCGCCCGAAAAGAACATGGGCGCCAAGGTCGCCTTTTTCAGTCTCGAAATGTCCGCCGACCAGCTCGCGACGCGCGTCCTGGCCGAACAGTCGGGGGTGTCCGGCGAGGCGCTGCGTATGGGCAAGATCAGCAAGGAGCAATTCCAGCAGCTCAGCCGCGCCGCGCAAACCCTGCAGACCTTGCCGCTGTTCATCGACGACACCCCGGCGCTGACGATCGCGGGGCTGCGGACGCGGGCGCGGCGCTTGCAGCGACGACACGGCATCGGCCTGATCATCGTCGATTATCTCCAATTGCTGGCGGGCAGCTCGAAAAGCGGCGATAATCGCGTGCAGGAAATCTCCGAAATTTCGCGTGGTTTGAAGACGCTGGCGAAAGAACTTCATGTACCGGTGATGGCGCTGTCGCAGCTCAGCCGCGCGGTCGAACAGCGCGAAGACAAACGGCCGATGCTGTCCGATCTGCGCGAATCGGGATCGATCGAGCAGGACGCCGATATGGTGCTGTTCGTGTTCCGCGAGGATTATTATGTCGCTTCGCGCGAGCCCAAACGCCCGATGGAGGGCGACGATGTGAAAATCCACGCGGCGCATGAGGAATGGGCAGCGGAAATGGAGCGCGTCTTTGGTCTGGCCGAAGTGATCGTTGCGAAATCGCGTCACGGTTCAACGGGCAAAATCCGTATGCACTTCGAGGCGAATACAACGAAGTTCAGCGATCTGGCCGATGAAAGTCAGGCGTTTGCGGATTATGAGTAAGGTGTAGCCTGTCTTAGCCCGTCATTGCTTCGCTTCGCTCGCAATGACGACGTTTTTGCGATGCGTTAGATCAGAACGCCGGATCGTTCGCCGGGTCATCACCGATCGGCGATACCGCCTCGTGGATGCCGCATTCGGTCTTGTCCCAACCGCGCCAGCGGCCCGAGCGCGGGTCTTCGCCCGGCAAAACTTTGGACGTGCACGGCGAGCAGCCGATCGACGGATAGCCTTGCGCTTCCAGCGGGTGCCGCGGCAGGTCGTGCGCCTCGAAATAGGTGTCGAGATCCTCGCGCGTCCAGTTCGCGAGCGGGTTGAATTTCAGGCGCCCGGTGGTGCCGTCGAGTTCGAAGCGCGGCAAGCCCTGACGGGTCGACGACTGGAACCCCTTGCGCCCAGTGATCGACGCATCGAAACCCGCCATCGCCTTTTCCAGCGGCCGGACCTTGCGGATTTCGCAGCAGCCGTCGGGATCATAGGACCAGCGCAGTTCCGTCGCGTCTTTCGATGCCAGGTCGGCGGGATCGGGGGTCAGGTTGACGATATTCAGCCCAAGCCGCGCCGCGAGCGTATCGCGATACGCCAAGGTTTCAGCGAAATGCTTTCCGGTGTCGAGGAACAGCACCGGCATGTCGGGCGCGACCTGTGCGACCAGATGCAGCAGCACCGCGCTTTCGGCGCCAAAGCTCGACACGATCGCGGTGTCGCCGAGCAGCCCGGCACCAATGACGCTGGCGACCACTTCGGCGGCATCCTGACCGCGGAACAGATTGTTCAGGCGGATGACGTCGGCGTCGGTGAAACGCGGCGCGACGTCGATGCGGTCGCGGGTGCGGTCTTCATGGCCTGTGGGGGGAAAGGCCTTCACGTCAGCCATGCCTCAGCTTCCAGATCGGCACCGCGCCGTCGGCGGCGGTCTGATAATGTTCGGGCCACCGCGACAGCGCCGCTTCGACATCGGCGGGATTGAGCGATTTTTCGGGCGCGAAGCTGTCGAAACCGCAGCGTTTCAGATAGCCGATCTGATCGACCAGGACGTCGCCCTGCGCGCGCAGTTCGCCCGTATAACCGGCCTCGCGCAGGATACGCGCCGACGAATAGCCGCGACCGTCTCGAAATTTGGGAAAGGCGACCTCGATCAGCTTGAGCCGATCAAGAAAGGGAATCAGCGCGCGCGCGTCTTCGTCGGATTCGAGCCGCACCGCCGTCGCATTCGACTGGTCAAGAAAGGCGTCGAGGGTAACACAGGGTTCTTCGCCGCCCGTTTGCAGATGCTCAACCATAGATCGCCTCCTTGAAGGCGGCCATGCCGACACGGCGATAGGTGTCGACGAACCGTTCGCCATCGGCGCGTTCGGCCAGATATTTGTCGGTCACGCGCTCGATTGCATCGACGATCCCGTCCTCGTCGAAGCCAGGGCCGGTAATCGTGCCGAGGCTTACGTCCTCCGCGCCCGATCCGCCAAGCAGCAGCTGGTAATTCTCGGTGCCTTTGCGGTCGACGCCCAAGATGCCGATATGTCCGGCGTGATGATGCCCGCACGCGTTGATGCAGCCCGAAATCTTGAGCTTCAGCTCCCCCAGATCGCGCTGGCGCGCCGGGTCGGCGAAGCGTTGCGCGATCTTCTGCGCGACCGGGATCGAGCGCGCGTTGGCGAGGCTGCAATAATCGAGCCCGGGGCAGGCGATGATGTCGCTGATCAGATCGAGGTTCGGCGTCGCGAGCCCCGCGGCGTCGAGCGCCTGCCAGACGGCGTAAAGATCGGCCTTGCGGACGTGCGGCAGGACGATGTTCTGCGCATGGGTGACGCGCAGCTCGTCATGGCTGTAGCGTTCGGCAAGGTCGGCCATCAGGTCGATCTGCGCCGAGCTGGCGTCGCCCGGGATGCCGCCGAGCGGTTTCAGGCTGATGTTGACGATCGCATGACCCGGCACCTTGTGCGCCGCGACATTCTGATCGACCCAGACCGCGAAATCGGGATCGCTGCGGTCGATGGCGTCGGGCGCGTTGGTGTCGAGCGCGGGCGGCGCGAATTGCGCGGCGATGCGGTCGAACTCGGCCTTGGGCGGATCGATGCCGAGCGATTTGACGTGCGCGAACTCTTCTTCGACCTGGCGGCGATATTCGTCGGCGCCGAGTTCGTGGATCAAAATTTTGATCCGCGCCTTGTAGATATTGTCGCGGCGGCCGTAGCGGTTGTAAACGCGCAGGCACGCCTCGGCATAGCTCAGCAGATCGTCCAGCGGCACGAAATCCTTGATCAGCGGCGCGATCATCGGGGTGCGGCCCATGCCGCCGCCGACATAAAAGGCGGCGCCGTGCACGCCGTCACGCTCGACGATCTGGATGCCGATGTCGTGCAGGCGCATCGCGGCGCGATCTTCGTCGGCGGCGATGACGGCGATCTTGAACTTGCGCGGCAGATAGCTGAATTCGGGGTGGAAACTCGACCATTGGCGGAGCAGTTCGGCCCAGGGGCGCGGATCGGTCAGCTCGTCGGCGGCGGCGCCCGCCCACTGGTCGGAGCTGATATTGCGGATGCAATTGCCGCTGGTCTGGATCGCGTGCATCTCGACCGACGCCAGGTCGGCGAGGATCGCGGGCGCATCCTCCAGCTTGATCCAGTTATACTGGATATTCTGGCGGGTGGTGAAATGGCCATAATCGCGGTCATATTTGCGGGCGATGTGGGCGAGCATCCGCATCTGGCGCCCGTCGAGGGTGCCATAGGGCACTGCGACGCGCAGCATATAGGCGTGAAGCTGGAGATACAGGCCGTTCATCAGGCGCAGCGGCTTGAACTGATCCTCGGTGATTTCGCCCGCCAGGCGGCGCTTTACCTGATCGGCGAATTCTGCGACGCGCGCGTCGACCATCTGCTGGTCATATTCGTCATATTTATACATATCAGATCACCCAGTCGCCGGCCGCGGGGTCGGCGGGTTTCAATGTCAGGTCGGGGCGCACGGTCGGACCCAATGCGCGGATGCGGTCCTTGATATGCGCGGGGCGCGGGCCGTCGGCGGTGGCTTCGCCCGCGATGATATAGGGCGCATTGACGCGGCGCGCGGCTTCCTCGACCGCAAGGATCGCCTCGCCATGCTCGCCGACGTCCGCGGCGTCCTCGATATGCAGCGACCAGTCGGCGCCCGTCCACCAGGTGACGAAACCTGTTTTCAGGTCGTTGCCCGTGAGCAATTTCATGCAAAATTCCCTAGTTTTTCGGCAACGCCGGGGGCGCCGAGGCAATCGAGCGCGTCGGCGCGCGCCGCGACCTTGCCGACGATGATCAGCGCCGGACTCTTCACCGCCTCGCGTGCGACAAGGTCGCCAAGGTCGGTCAACAGGGTGCGCAGCGCGCGGGCGTCAGCGGTGGTGCCACGCTCGATTACCGCGACGGGCAGATCGGGCGACACGCCGTCGGCGATCAGCTTGTCGGCGATGGCGTGCGCGGTCGCGAGGCCCATGTAGATGACGAGGGTGCGGCCATGACCCGCGAGCCCCGACCAGTCCTGATCGGACAAATCCTTGCACTGACCGGCCACGAAGCTGACCGCGCTGGCGTCCTCGCGGTGGGTGAGGGGAAGCCCCGCCTGCGCCGCGCAACCGGCAGCGGCGGTGATGCCGGGGACAATTTCGCATGTCACGCCGGCTTCACGCGCGGCATCGAGTTCCTCGCCGCCGCGGCCGAAAATGAACGGGTCACCGCCCTTGAGGCGCACGACCTGCTTTCCGCCAAGCGTTTCGCGGACGAGCAGTTCGTTGATCAATTCCTGCTTCATCGTGTGGCGGCTGCGCTGCTTGGCGACGCTGATCCGCTCCACATGCGCCGGGATCAGTGCGAGCACGCCGTCACCGACCAGTCCGTCATGGACGACCAGATCGGCGCTCGCCAGCAACCGCGCCGCGCGCAGCGTCAGCAGATCGGGGTCGCCTGGACCGGCGCCGACCAGCCAGAGCTTGCCGGCAGAGGGGAGAGTCTTTTCCATGCTGGCGAAGATGATGTGACGGCCGCAAAATGGCAAAGCAGGCTTTATTGGGCCCGATGAAGGTAAAATTGAACGAGCGTCACAAACATTCGTCATTGCGAGCGTAGCGAAGCAATCCAGGGCGGCGTATGCCACTCTGGATTGCTTCGCTACGCTCGCAATGACGGAGTGTTAGAGATACTTCTTCGTCACCAGCTGCGACCCTTCGGGATCGCGCAGTCCCACGCCGATCGATGCGCGCATCGCGTCGCTTTCGCTGCTCGCGACCGGATATGCGCAATAGTCGGCGGCGTAAAAGGCGCTGGGGCGATGGTTGCCCGACAGGCCGACGCCGCCAAAAGGCGCGGCCGACGAGGCGCCGTTGGTCGGGCGGTTCCAGTTGATCACCCCGGCGCGCGCATTGGCCCAGAATTGATCGTATAGCTGGGGGGTGCCGCCCACCAGCGACGCCGAAAGGCCGAACGCGGTGTTGTTCGCTTCGGCAATCGCGGCCTCGAACGTCGCGACGCGGATCACTTGCAGCAACGGCCCGAACAATTCGATGTCGGGCCGCTCGGGCATCGACGTCACGTCGATGATGCCGGGGGTCAGAAAGGGTCGCCCGGCAACCGGTCGCGTCATGTGACGGATCACCTGACCGCCGTTCGACATCAGGATCAGAAAGCTTTCGGTCAGATGATCGGCGGCTTCATTGTCGATCACCGGCCCCATATAGGGTGCCGGTTCGGCATGCGGGTGGTCGACGATCAGCCGATTTGTCAGCGCCTTGACCTCTTCGACCAGCGCGTCGGCCAGCGTGTCGCGGACGATCAGCCGCCGCGCATTGCTGCACCTTTGCCCGGCGCTGAGGAATGCCGACTGGACGACAATGATCGCCGCGGTGCGAATGTCGGCGGTGTCCCACACGACGATCGGATTGTTGCCGCCCATTTCGAGCGCCAGCATCTTGCCCGGCTGGTCGGCGAACTGGCGGTTGAGCGCGAGCCCGGTGCGCGCCGATCCGGTGAACAACAGGCCATCGATGCCTTCGTGTCCGGCCAGCGCCTTGCCGATGTCGGGGCCGCCGACGACCAGGCGCAGCACCTCGGGCGGCACGCCGGCGCTGTGGAACAGCTCGACCAGCTTGGCACCGACCGCGGGGGTTTTCTCCGATGGTTTGAACAGCACCGAATTGCCCGCGATCAGCGCCGGGACGATATGGCCGTTAGGCAGATGCGCGGGGAAATTATACGGGCCGAGCACCGCCAGCGCGCCATGCGGTTTGTGCCGCACCGCGTTGCGCAGCCCCATCGCCCCCTCGATCCGCCGATTGGGGGTGCGCTCGGCGTAGGCGGTGACCGAAATATTGACCTTGTTCACCACCGATTCGACCTCGGTGCGCGCTTCCCAGAGCGGTTTTCCGGTTTCGCGTGCGATCAGGTCGGCGAAAACCTCAGCTTCGGCTTTGACCCGATCGGCGAAGCGGCGCAGCGTTTCGGTGCGGAAGGTGACGGGCTTCGCCGCCCATTCGGGCCAGGCGCGCCGCGCTATGGCGACCTCGTCATCGACGTTGCTGACCGCGCCGCGCCACAGCTCTTCACCGGTTGCGGGTTCGAAGGAAAGCAGGGGATCGCTCATGGTCGATCGGGTCTTATCGGTGAAAGGCGGTGGCGGCAACCTGCGCTGCGGTTTGCTATGACGGATTGCTTGCGCCGCGCGGCGTGGTTGGCGATAGACGCAGGCGACTCCCGCGCGCGGGACGGTGATATCGGCCGACAATCGGGTCAACAACAGGGGAACACGCCATTTTGGCCAAGCAGGACAGCCGCCGCGACTGGTCGGACCATTATTGGTGGTCCGGCGACGGCGTACGGCTGCATGCGCGCATCTATGCGGGACCGGAGGCGGCGGCGATGGCGCCGCCGGTGCTGTGCATGCCGGGACTCGCGCGCAACGCCCGCGATTTCGAGACGCTGGCGCCGCATGTCGCCCGGCACCGCAAGACGATCGTCATCGAATTCCGCGGGCGCGGCGAAAGCGCCTATGCCAAGGATCCGATGACCTATGTGCCGCTGACCTATGTGCAGGACGTCGTGGCGTTGCTCGATGAATTGGACATCGATCATTTTGCGACGATCGGCACCTCGCTGGGCGGACTGGTGTCGATGTTGATGGCGGCGACGCTGCCCGGGCGGTTGGTCGGCGCGGTGCTGAATGACGTCGGACCCGAATTGCAAACCGCCGGGCTGGAACGGATCCGCGATTATATCGGCGCCGGGGGCAGCCAGCCGACGTGGATGCACGCGGCACGCGCTTTTGCCGAACTCAACGGCGCAATCTATCCGCATTATGCCATTCACGATTGGTTGCGGCTGACCAAGCGGACCCATCGGTTGACCCCGGAAGGCCGGATCGTCACCGATTATGACAAGCAGATCGCGGCGCCATTGCGCGTGACGGGGGGCGAGGCGGCGTTCGATATGTGGCCGGTCTATCATGCGCTCGGAACCGTGCCGCTGCTGATCCTGCGCGGCGAGCTGTCGGACATATTGGCGCGATCGGCGGGCGAGAAGATGGTCGCCGCGCTGCCGCAGGCGCGCTTTGTCGAGGTGCCGGGGGTCGGCCATGCCCCGACGATGGACGAGCCGGAAGCCCTTGCAGCGATCGACGCCTGGCTGGCGGAATTGCCGACCGCGTGAGGGGGGTGAAAGCTCCCGTGCGCCTGCTGCACCTGCATTCCAGCTTTTCGCTGGGCGGGAAGGAAGCACGGGCGGTCCGGCTGATGAACCTGATGGGGCCACGCGCGCGGCACAGCATATTGTCGGCGGTGCCCGACGCGATGGGCGCGCGCGATGCAATCGATCCCGCGATCGACGTCGAATTTCCGGCCGACGCCCCGCCACTGCACGGCAAGCCGGGGCTGGCGCGTTACCGCGATCTGGCGCGCTATATGCAACAGTTCGACCTGGTGCTCAGCTATAATTGGGGGTCGATGGACGGGGTGATGGCGCACCGCGTCTTTGCGCCGTTTCGCGACCTGCCGCCGCTGATCCACCATGAGGACGGGTTCAACGAGGACGAAAGCGTCCGGCGCAACTGGAAACGCAATGGCTTTCGGCGTCTTGCGTTGCCGACCGCCGAGGCGTTGGTGGTACCGTCGACCTTGCTCGAACGGATCGCGGCGGACGAATGGGGCGCGCGGCGGCGAACCGTTCTGATCCGTAACGGGATCGACACCGCGGCCTATGGCGCCGAACCGACAGTGGCGATACCGGGGCTGGAGCGGCGCGCGGGCGAGGTCGTGATCGGGACCGTCGCCGGGCTGCGACAGGTCAAGGATCTGCCGCGGCTCGTCCGGGCGGTGGCCGCCTTGCCCGCGAACGTCCGGCTGGTCATCGTCGGCGAAGGGCCGGAACGCGCGGCGATTGCGGCTGAGGCGGCCGCGTGCGGGATCGCGGACCGGCTGGTGATGCCGGGGTTCATGGCCCAGCCCGCGCGCTGGATCGGGCATTTCGACCTGCTTGCACTGTCGTCGCAAAGCGAGCAGGCGCCGCTCGCGGTCATAGAGACGATGGCGGCGGGCCTGCCGGTGTTGAGCCCCGATGTTGGCGATGTTGCCGCGATGGTTGCCCCGGACAACCGGCACCTTATCGCTGCCGACGAAGCAGGCTTTCGCGCCGCATTGGCGGAGCTGACCGCCGATGGCGATCTGCGCGCACGGATCGGCGCTGCGAACCGGCGCGTCGCCGCTGAACGCTTCGATGAATCGGCGATGGTCGCCGCCTATGAAAATCTCTATGGTCGGGCGCTCAAAGGGCGCCGTCTGTTTGCGGGTTAGCCAGCCGCGGAACCATTGACTTTCGCCGCGCGCTTCCGCTTACGGAACCGGCACGGGGACCGGCCGGGAAGCGAACGGCCGGTGGAAAGAAAGAGATTTAAGATGTTCAAAGGATTGAAGCCCATCCTTTACGGCGGACGTGAAGTCTGGCCGTTGGTCGAGGGCGGCAAGGGCGTGTCGGCGACCAACCATATGTCGAGCGGCGCCTGGGCCGCGGCGGGCGGCATCGGCACCGTGTCGGCGGTCAATGCCGACAGCTATGACGCCGAGGGCAAGATCGTCCCGCAGGTGTACAACGCGCTGACCCGGCGCGAACGCCATGAAGAGCTGATCCAATATGGCATCGAAGGCGCGGTGGCGCAGGTCGAACGCGCCTATGAGGTGTCGGGCGGCAAGGGCGCGATCAACATCAACGTGCTGTGGGAAATGGGCGGCGCCCAGCCGATATTGGAAGGCGTGCTGGCGAGGACCAAGGGCATGGTTGCCGGGGTCACCTGCGGCGCCGGGATGCCCTATAAGCTCAGCGAAATCGCCGAGCGTCACAATGTGATGTATTTGCCGATCATCAGCTCGGCGCGCGCTTTCCGCGCGCTGTGGAAGCGCGCGTATCACAAGGTGCCGCATCTGCTGGGCGCGGTGGTGTATGAGGATCCGTGGCTTGCCGGGGGCCATAACGGCCTGTCGAATGCCGAAGACCCGCTGGTCCCGCAGGATCCCTATCCGCGCGTCGCCGCGGTGCGCGAAACGATGCGCGCCGAAGGCATCGCGGATACGGTGCCGATCGTGATGGCGGGCGGCGTCTGGTATCTGCGCGACTGGGAAAACTGGATCGACAATCCCGAACTTGGCCAGATCGTCTTTCAATATGGCACCCGCCCACTGTTGACCGAAGAAAGCCCGATCCCGCAGGCGTGGAAGGATCGCCTCCGCACCCTCGACGACGGCGACGTGCTGCTGCACCGCTTTTCGCCCACCGGATTTTACTCGAGCGCGGTGCGCACGCCGTTCTTGCGCGATCTCGAAGCGCGTTCGGAGCGCCAGATTCCCTATTCGAAGCAGGAAGCGGGCGATCATATCGTCCAGCTCGATGTCGGGGTGAAGGGCAAGAATTTCTGGGTCACCCCGCATGACCGGGCAAGGGCACGCGATTGGGCGGCCGAGGGCTATACCGAGGCGCTGAAGACCCCCGACAACACGGTGGTGTTTGTGACCCCCGACGACAAGGCGGTGATCCGCAAGGACCAGACCGACTGCATGGGCTGCCTGTCGCATTGCGGTTTCTCGTCGTGGAAGGACCATGACGATTACACCACCGGCTACCTCGCCGATCCGCGCAGCTTCTGCATCCAAAAGACGCTGCAAGACATCGCGCACGGCGGCGATCCCGAACAGAACCTGATGTTCGCGGGCCATGCCGCGTTCAATTTCAAGACCGACCCCTTTTATTCGAACAACTTCACCCCGACGGTGAAGCAGCTGGTCGACCGGATTCTGACGGGGGATTGACAACTCTCGTCATTGCGACCCCGGCGAAAGCCGGGGGAAGCATCCAGGGGCGGCCATGCGCCAACGTCTGCCAGCGGTCTATATCGTCGCCAGTCGGCGCAACGGAACGCTCTATACGGGTGTGACGGCGCATCTCGTTCAACGGATATGGCAGCATCGCGAAGGCGTCGGCGGCTTTTCGACGCGTTACGACTGCAAGCTGCTTGTCTGGTTCGAAATTCACGCGACGATGGAATCCGCGATTGCGCGCGAAAAGCAGATCAAAGCCGGGAGTCGCGCCAAAAAACTCATGCTGATCGAAGCCGACAATCCGCTGTGGATAGACTTGTGGCCGACGATTTTAGACGGCAGCGAGTGACGCTCTGGATTGCTTCGCTACGCTCGCAATGACGATGCGTTATAGAGCCTCGTCATTGCGAGGAGCGCAGCGACGAAGCAATCCAGAGCGGTCGTTAGCCCACGCTCGCGGCGATCCCTTAAGCCCACCCCTCCAGCACCTGATCCTGCGGGCGGTGGCCGTCGCACCAGGCGCGGATGTTGGCGATCACCTTTTCGCCCGATGCTTCGCGGCCCTCGATCGTTGCCGACCCCAGGTGCGGGAGCAGCACGACATTGTCGAGCGCGAGCAGCGTCGGATCGACCGCGGGTTCGTGGGTGTAAACATCGAGCCCGGCGCCCGCGATGCGGCCCGTTCGCAACGCCGCGATCAGCGCCCGTTCGTCGACGATCTCGCCGCGCGCGGTGTTGATCAGATAGGCGGTGGGCTTCATCGATCCGATGCGCGCCGCATTGACCATCTCGTGCGTTTCGGCGGTGTGCGGGCAGTGGAGGGTTACGATGTCGCTGATCCGCAGCAGCGTATCGACGCTGGCGTGATAGCTCGCGCCCAATTCCTCTTCGACCGCCTCGGGCAGGCGGCGGCGGTTGTGATAATGGATCGACAGGCCGAACGCGCGCGCGCGGCGTGCCACCGCCAGCCCGATACGCCCCATGCCGATGATGCCGAGCAATTTGCCGCCGACGCGGTGGCCCAGCATCGCGCTGGGTGCCCAGCCGGCCCATTGGCCCGATCGCATCAATTTTTCGCCCTCGGCCAGTCGCCGCGGTACCGACAGGATCAGCGCCATCGTCATGTCGGCGGTATCCTCGGTAAACACGCCCGGGGTATTCGACACCATGATGCCCTTGGCGCGCGCCGCCGCCAGGTCGATATGATCGACCCCGGCACCGAAGTTGGCGATCAGTTTCAGCCGTTCTCCTGCGGCTGCCAGCACTTCGGCGTCGATTTCATCGGTCACGGTGGGCACGAAGACGTCGCAATCGGCAACGGCGGCCTTCAACTCGTCCCGGGTAAACGCCCGATCGTTCGCCGACAGCGCGACGTCGAACAATTCGGCCATGCGCGCCTCGACATGCGGCATCAACTGGCGGGTGACGATGACGCGCGGGCGTTTCGGGCGGGTTGAATCGGGCATGGCCGCCGATAGAGCGCGCCGCCGCGCGCCGGTCAAGAGCATGGACCCCGGGAAGCGCGAAAAGACCGGGGATGAAAGCAGCCTTTTGCGCGGCGAGCGGTTGAATAACGCACGCGACTTTGACAAGGCAGAATGATGACCAGCCGCCTGATATTGACAACCGCCGTGTTGATGGCCGTCGTGGGACCGGCGTCGGCGCAATCCGACCCCCCCTTGCCCTATTGGGCATCGATCAGCGTCGACGAGGCGCGGATGCGTAAGGGGCCGTCGCCCGACGTCCCGGTGATCTGGGAATATCGGCGCAAGGATTTGCCGGTGAAGGTGGTCGCGCGGTTCGAAACCTGGCGCAAGATCGAGGATCCCGACGGCACGCAGGGGTGGATGGCGGCGCGGCTGCTCAGCCGCACGCGCACCGCGATCGTCACCGGCGACGTCCGCGCGCTGCGCGAGGAGGCGAATGCGGCGGCCGCCGTCGCCTATCGCGCCGAACCCGGCGTCGTCGGGCGGATTACCGAATGCGCCGACGGGTGGTGCCGGTTCGACGTAAAGGGCCGCAAGGGCTGGATCCAGACCGACCATATCTGGGGCGATTGACGCCGCCCCCGACAGGGCCACGGATCGGGATCATTTTTTCTTGGGAGTCACCGTAACCGTCGTGCCATCGGGTGCGGTGGCGGTAAAGCTGCCGTCGGCGGCGGCTGGCGAAACGCTCCAGCATTTTTCTGCCTCGTCGCCATCGGGATCGAAGCAGTCCTTGCCGTCCTTGGACGCAAACTTGCCCTTGACGCCGTTGCCTTTGGGATCGGCATCGACATAGGTGCCGTCGGCATTGATTATGGTCGATGCGATGGTGCCATCGGCCATCTTGACCTCATACTCGCCCGGCGCCGTGCCGGTGGTCGCCGCTGCGACGGGGGCGGCGGTTTCGGCAGGTGCCGCCGTCTCCTTGGTTTCTTCGGCCTGTTGCGAACAGGCGGACAAGGCAGCGAAGGCGGCGAACAGAAGGATGTTTTTCATGGCATGATCTCCCCGGTCAGAAAGCGCAGGCTAGGATTTCCGGGGGGCGACGACAATCCTCCGATAGTCGTACCAAAAAAGGGCCGATGGTTGCCCATCGACCCTTCTTTGTTGCCCGACCTGTCGATCGGTTAGCGGCGCCAGTTGAAGTGGTTGCGGTACACCTTCACCACCCGGCCATTGCGCTCGTTGACGAGCAGCAGGTCGTTATAGTGACGCACATAGGTCAGGTTGCGACCGGCGCGCGGCACACCCCAGCGGCTGTCGTAGCTCGGACGATACGCCGGGGCGTAATAGTTCGAGCGGAGCGTCGCGCCGACGCGGAACTGCTGGTAACGGAACGGTGCGCGATAATTCTGGTAGCGGCCTTCCTGGCGCCAATCGCGACGGTCTTCGCGCAGCTCCTGACGCGCTTCGCGGACGTCGCGGCGTTCTTCGCGAACATCGCCGCGATCGCCATAACGCTGTGCCTGACGCACCTCGCGCTGCTCTTCACGAACATCCTGGCGGCTTTCGCGAACTTCGCCGCGAGTCTGCGCCGAGGCCGCAGCCGGAACCATCAGGGCCGCGATCAGCCCGACAGTGAGAAATTTGGTCTTCATAGGTCTATCCTTTCAATCCGTCAGGGGGAGGGGACTGCCCGATGACAAGGATAGGTTTACGCGAGTCGATTTGAATTGTTCCGGAACGGCGCGTTTATTTTCAGGACATTAGTGTCGCAAATTGTCGCGACGAAACGACGGGTCGGTGCGGTTGTGCGGCCTGCCGATGGAACTCCACCGAAAAGGACTGCGCCCCTGCGAAGGCAGGGGCCCATCACCCGAACTGTCGACCTTCAATCTCCGCCGCGTAAAAACGGAACGACCGGAGATGGGCCCCTGCCTTCGCAGGAGCGCAGCCACTCGGAGTGTATTAAACCAGTTCGACCGCCACCGCCGTGGCTTCGCCGCCGCCGATGCACAGGCTGGCGATGCCGCGCGTCTTGCCGTGACGTTGCAGCGCCGCGATCAGCGTGGTGATGATGCGAGTGCCGCTGGCGCCGATCGGGTGGCCCAGCGCGGTGGCACCGCCGTGGACGTTGATCTTGTCATGCGCGATGCCCAGGTCGTGCATCGCGAACATCGCGACGCAGGCAAAGGCTTCGTTGACTTCGAACAGGTCGACGTCGCCGATCGTCCACCCGGCCTTGGCCAGCACCTTGTTGATCGCGCCGACCGGGGCGATGGTGAAATCCTTGGGCTCCTGCGCGTGCGCGGCGTGCGCGACGAGGCGGGCGATGGGCTTTGCACCCTTGGCGTCGGCGACCGACTGACGGGTCAGGACAACCGCAGCGGCGCCGTCCGAAATCGAGCTGCTGGTCGCCGCGGTGATCGTGCCGTCCTTGGCAAAGGCGGGCTTCAGTGTCGGGATCTTGTCGGGCATCGCCTTGCCCGGGGCTTCGTCGGTGTCGACGATCACATCGCCCTTGCGCCCGGCGATCGTCACCGGCGCGATTTCGGCGGCAAAGGCGCCGTCGGTGATCGCGGCTTTGGCGCGGCTCAGCGAGGTCAGCGTGTAGTCATCCTGCGCCTGGCGGCTCAGTTGATAGGCATCAGCAGTATCCTGCGCAAAGGTGCCCATCGCCCGGCCCGCTTCATAAGCGTCTTCCAGTCCGTCAAGGAACATATGGTCATAGGCGGTGTCGTGGCCGATCCGCGCGCCGCCGCGGTGCTTCTTCAGCAGATAGGGCGCGTTGGTCATCGATTCCATGCCGCCCGCGACGATCAGGTCGACGCTGCCCGCGGCGATCGCTTCGGCGCCCATGATGACGGTCTGCATGCCCGAACCACACACTTTGTTGACCGTGGTCGCCTGCACCGATTTGGGCAGACCCGCCTTGATCGCCGCCTGCCGCGCGGGTGCCTGACCCAGCCCGGCGGGCAGCACACAGCCCATATAGATGCGTTCGATGTCGTCGCCCGAAACGCCGGCGCGTTCGACCGCCGCCTTGACCGCGGTCGCGCCCAGATCGGTCGCGCTCGCATCCGACAGGCTGCCCTGCATGCTGCCCATCGGGGTGCGGGCATAGGACAGGAAGACGACGGGATCGGTGGCGGTCATGGGACAAGACTCCGTAAGGGAAATTGACTTCTGCGGCCCGATTAGCGACTTTGCTGCAAATGCGAAAGGGGCATCCGCGAGATGGGGAGCCGGTTTCATCTTGCAACCCGCCGTGGCTCATGGTCAAACACGCGCCAACAAAACAGGGAGACGGGCAATGGCGACGGTCGCAACCAATATCACCGACGAAACGGCGCGCATGCACGAGGTGCTCGCGGCGCAAAAGGCGAGCTTTACTGCGGCCATGCCCGAAAGCCTGGCGGTCCGCCGCGACCGCATCGACCGCGCGATCGCGCTGCTTGTCGACAATGCCGAGGATTTTGCCAAGGCGGTCAGCGAGGATTTCGGCCATCGCAGCCGCGAACAGACGCTGATGACCGACATCATGCCATCGGTCAGCGCGTTGAAGCATGCCAAAAAGCATATGGCGAGCTGGTCAAAGGGGGAGAAGCGCAAGCCGACATTCCCGCTCGGCCTGCTGGGGGCAAAGGCCGAGGTCGTCTATCAGGCGAAGGGCGTCGTCGGCGTCGTCGCGCCGTGGAATTTCCCGGTCGGCATGGTGTTCGTGCCGATGGCGGGCGTGCTGGCCGCGGGCAATCGCGCGATGATCAAGCCGAGCGAATTTACCGAAAATGTGTCGGCGTTGATGGCGCGGCTGGTCCCCGAATATTTCGACGTGACCGAGATGGCGGTGTTCACCGGCGATGCCGATGTCGGGGTCGCTTTCTCGAAACTTGCCTTCGACCATATGATCTTCACCGGCGCGACGAGCGTCGGGCGCCACATCATGCGCGCCGCCGCCGATAACCTCGTGCCGGTGACGCTCGAACTCGGCGGCAAATCGCCGACTTTCATCGGGCGCAGCGCCAACAAGGATCTGGTCGGCCAGCGCGTCGCGCTTGGCAAGATGATGAATGCGGGGCAGATCTGCCTTGCTCCCGATTATCTGCTCGTCGCCGAGGATCAGGAGGGCGCGGTAATCGATAGCGTCACCAAAAGCGCCGGGGCACTTTATCCGACCCTGCTCGCCAACGACGATTATACATCGGTGGTCAACACGCGCAATTACGACCGGCTGCAATCCTATCTGACCGATGCCCGCGAAAAGGGCGCCGAGGTGATCGAGGTGAATCCGGGGAACGAGGATTTCGCCAGCGCCAACGGCCACAAGATGCCGCTGCATATCGTTCGCAATCCCACCGACGACATGAAGGTGATGCAGGAGGAAATCTTTGGCCCGATCCTGCCGGTCAAGACGTACAAGACCATCGACGATGCGATCGACTATGTGAACGCCAACGACCGCCCACTCGGCCTTTATTATTTCGGGCAGGACAAGAGCGAGGAGGACCGCGTGCTGACGCGGACGATTTCGGGCGGGGTCACTGTCAACGACGTGCTGTTCCACAATGCGATGGAGGATCTGCCGTTCGGCGGGGTCGGGCCGTCGGGCATGGGCAATTACCACGGCGTCGACGGGTTCCGCACCTTCAGCCATGCCCGCGCCGTGTATCGGCAGCCGAAGCTGGACGTCGCCGGGCTGGCGGGGTTCAAGCCGCCCTATGGCAAGGCGACGGCGAAAACTTTGGCGAAAGAGCTGAAGAAATAGGGCTTTAGAATCCCGTTCGTGTCGAGCGAAGTCGAGACACCCATCGTCGGCGCATGCCTTATGGGCATCTCGACTTCGCTCGATGCGAACGGAGTTAGAGTTAGTCCGCCCCGGCGATCTTGATATCCTTGCCCAGCAAAGTCTTCACATACACCCGCTGCACCAGCACATAGACCACCACGGTCAGCGGCGCCGCGAGCAGCACGCCGAGGAAGCCGAACAGCACCCCCGCCGCGACCACCGCGAACAGCAGCACCGCGGGCGGCACGTCGACCGCCTGTTTCTGGATCATCGGTTGCAGGAAATTGCCCTGCAACTGCTGGATCACCAGGAACAGCACGAGCGTCCACAGCGCGGTGGCGGGCGAGACGGTGAAGGCGAGCAGCACGGCGGGGATGCCCGCGATGATCGGGCCGATCATCGGGATGACGTCGAGCAGACCGGCAATCAGCCCGAGCCCGCCCGCCGCGGGGACGCCGAGCAGCGCGAGCCCCGCCCAGGTCAGCGCCGCGACCACCAGCGACGATACCGCCTGGCCGACCATCCAGCCTTTCAGGCCCCGCCCGGCGTCGTCGAGCGCCAGCGCGGCGGTCTCTTCGGCCTTGGCGGGCATCAGCAGCAGCAGGCCGCGGCGATAGGTCACAGGATCGCTGGCGAGGAAGATCGCGGCGACCAGGACGAGCACGAAATCGGCGATGCCGCTACCCGCCGCCAGCGCGTAACCACCCGCTTGCGACACGAGCTGCGAGATGTCGTTGCCGCCGACCTCGGCAAGCTCGCGCACCCGCGCGCCAAGGCCGTAGCGGTCGAGGAACGCTTCAACCCCTTGCAGCGCGCGCGGAACCTGTTGGCGGATCGTGTCGACTTCGTTCGCGAGCTGCGATCCGAACAGCACGAAAGCACCGGCAAAGACGGCGATGATCCCGACCACCGAACCGGCAAGCGCGAACCCGCGCTTCATGCCGGTGCGACGCACCAGCCAACTGGCGATCGCATCGAAAATCGCCCCCAGCACGATCGCCGCGAACACCAGCATGAAAAAACGGGTGAGGGTGATCACCAGCCACGCCACCCCGACGATCGCAATGACGATCAGCGCCGCCATCGCAATCCGGCCGGGGCCGAACGGCGCGGCGGGAGCGGGCTTCGCGGGGGCGGGCTTGGCGGGGTCGGCGCGCGATGCGGATGCTGCAGGGGCTGCCTTGCTCTTGTCGGTCATGGCACCGTCTTATGCAGTATGCCGCTTATCCACTAGACTAAAACCACCTTTCTGTGGCAACGGCTCCTCCGCATCGGTCGTCCAGCGGGAATCAGTTCCGGGCTGGCCGCCGTCCACGGGCCCCTGTGGTGAAATTGGTAGACGCGCCGCACTCAAAATGCGGTTCCGCAAGGAGTGCTGGTTCGAGTCCGGCCAGGGGCACCATCACCCGATCATTCGCCGCCGCGAACGACGAAAAAATGGCGGACCGCGCTGCGGCCCGCCAAGGTTTCGACCGGCGTGCTTGGGGTCATCGCCGGTCGCCCCGTTCGAATGCTTATTCGGCCGTTTCCTGCTGTTCGGCGGCTTTTTTGAGCTGACCCTTGGTCATGCCCGTCACCAGCACGTCGCCCGATCCGGCGAAGCTGGCGGCGGGGAGGGTCGCGACGCGGTCGCCGACTTCGACGGTCACCGCCTGCACGACACCGCGGCCGGTCTGGCGCAGTTCCTGGACATGGCCGATCACCTTGCCGCGCGCATCGGTGACCGGCATGCCGGGTTCGACCGCGAACATGCCATTGCCGTTCGCCGCGCCGCTACCCGCCGCGGCGAGCTGGCCCAGGCTGCCCTGGAAGCTGCCCGCGACCGATCCGGCGCCGCTGGCACTGCCTGAGACGTCTGACAGCGCGCCGCCGGTCCGGTCACGGACAGTCCCGACCGCACCGCGCGCGGTGCCGGTGGCGGTCGAAGCAGTGCCCCGCGCAGTGCCGACGGCGCCGCGCGCGGTCTGGCCGACGAAATCGGTGCCGACCGCCTGCGCGTCGAGGCTGCCGCTGCCCGCGGCGCTGCCCGATCCATTGGCGCTGCCGCCGATGGTGTTGCCGAGCAGGTCGCCGTTGCCATTCGCCGAACCGCGGCCATTGGCGTCGGCGCTGCCCTTGCCCTGCACACGGCCCGAACGGCGATCGACATTCGCGTCGCCGCGTCCCGAACCGCTGAGGTCGCCGGCGGAACCCAGGGTGCCGCCGATCGGGCCGGTCGGATTGCCGAGCGTACCGCCCAGCCCGCTACCAAGCCCGCCGCCCAAGCCGCTGCCCAGCCCGCCGCTGCCGCCGAGCAGCTGCGCCGAAGCCGGGGCCGAAAGGGTCATGGCCGACGCAGCGATTGCGAGAGCCGAAATGAAAATTCGATTTGCCATTGCTCTTCTCCTGATTTTGCGGCCCCAGAGGGTGGGCCTGACAAGAGAACGATGGCGTTTGGAATTTTCTTCCGAAAAATTTCGGGGCGGGGTCAGCGGCCGCCGCAGCTGCCGCAGATCAGGCCGTGGCCATAGATTTTGTCGCGACCCTTTCTCCCCAGGTCACGCGCCTCCAGCACCAGCGCGGTGACGGCGGGAGCGATCTGGCCGGTCGCCGGTGCGGTATAATGAAGCGCCAGCCGCCCCGCGACCAGCGGCGCGGCAAAGGATGTGCCGCGCAAGCGATCGGTCGTCGCGGGTCCGGTGGCGGCAAGCACCGCGGCGCCGGGGGCGGCGAAATCGACGTGCAGCGCGCGCCCCGCTTCGGGCAGCGCACGATCGCGGGCATCGACGCCGGTAACTGCAAAGACGCCCTTGTAGGAGGCGGGATAGGCGGGCGGCGCCGCGGGGCCGTCGTTGCCGACCGCGGCGACGATCAGCATTCCGCGCTGCTGCGCCCGCGATACCGCGATCGCCAGCAGCTTGTTGTCGGGGCCGACCAGGCTGATCGTGGTGACCGCGACCCCGCGTTCGGCAAGCCAGCCGAGCGCGCGCGCGATGGCGCTCGCGTTGCCGCCCGCCGGATCGCTGCCATAGACGTCGGCGGCGGCAAGGCGCCGCCCCGGCGCCGCGCCGCGCACCGTGCCGTCGCCGATCAGCAGGGATGCTACCGCCGTGCCGTGGCGGCTTGCGGCGGGGGCGCCGCTGGCAAAGCCGCGCTGTTCGACGCGGCCGGCGACCGACGGGTGCGCCGCGACGCCGCCGTCGATCAGTCCGAGCGGCGCGCCCGACGATGAAGCGGGTGCGGTCGCCAGCGCCGCAGCGGGCAGCGCGCCGCCCGGGCCGCTGGCGAAATAAAGATGGTCCGCGTCGATCGCGGCATCGGGGAGGCGTTTGGCGAGACGTTTTTGAGCCCGCGCCAGGCTTTGCCCGCGGGGCACCGCAAAACGCGCGATGTCGAGATCGAGCCCCGCGATCCGCTCGCGATCGATCAGGGCAAAGCCGTCCTGCTGCGCCCGCGCGATCATCGCGTCGTCGATGCCGGTCGCGACCAGCACCCCGCGCACCGCGGGCTGGCCATAGCGGTCGGGTTCGACCCGGTCGCGGCGCTCGCGGAGCAGGCCGGTAATCCGGTCGAGGCGCGCCTGCGCCAGCGTGTCGCCGACCGCGATCAGCGGCTCGGCGGCGATGTCGGGCAACGACGGCAGCGTGCGCGCCGCATCGGGCAGCTGCACCGACGGCACCGCGATCTGCGCATCGACGCGCCGCCCGCTGGCGAGCAGCACCAGGCTCAGCATCAGGATCAGGGCTATCGAACGTCGCACGGCGCTTCCTTGTTTCGCCCGGCACGAACGCCGGTCCACGGGCTACATCCAAAAAATTTAGCATGTCGCGGAAGAAACGATAGAGTGGTGTCGTTTCTTCCCCGGACACGAAGAAAAGGCGATTATGCGCTTCGAACAGGAACTGGTGGCATTGTTACCCCGCTTGCGCCGCTTTGCGCGCGGTCTGACGCGCCATTCGAGCGACGCCGACGATTTGTGCCAGGCCGCCATCGAACGCGCGCTGAAATCGCGCGACCAGTGGCAAGACGGAACGAGACTGGATAGCTGGATGTATCGCATCACCCGCAATATTTGGATCGACGAACGCCGCGCCGCCGGTCGCCGCGGCATTCATAGCCCGATCGACGACGCTGCGACGCAGATCGCGGGCGACGGCGCGGCCGAGGTCGAGGCCGGGGCGCTACGCGGCGACGTCGACGGCGCGATGGCGCGGCTGCCCGACGAACAGCGAGAGGTCGTGATGCTCGTCCTGGTCGAAGGCTATGCCTACCGCGAGGCGGCCGACATATTGGAGGTGCCGATCGGCACCGTCACGTCGCGGCTGGCGCGCGGGCGCGAGACGTTGATGCACTATCTGGGAGAGGCAGCATGAGCGTGGACCCGGACACCATCGCGGCCTTTGTCGATGGCGAACTTGACGATCTGACGGCGCGCCGCATCGAACGCGAAGCCGCGAACGACGCCGCACTGGCGGCCGAGATTGCCCGTCACCGCGCGCTGAAAGCCCAATTGCACGCGCATTATGCCCCGATCGCCGAAGAGGCGGTGCCCGAACGGCTGCGTGCGCTGCTGGCCGGGGCGGACAAGATCGACACCAGTTTGAGCGACCGCCGCGCGGCGAAACGGCCGCGCTTCGAGGCCATTCATTGGGGCGCGCTCGCCGCCTCGCTGATGCTCGGGCTGACGATCGGGCTGCGGCCGTGGCTGCCCGCCGCCGATGTCGCGAGCGACAATGGCGTGCTCGTCGCGTCGGGGCCGCTGGCCGACGCGCTCGACAGCCGGTTGGCGTCGAACCAGTCGGCCGATGCCGCGGTACGGATCGGGCTGAGCTTTCGCGACCGCGAGGGGCGCTATTGTCGCAGCTTCGAAAGCGCGACGATCGACGGCATCGGTTGCCGTGACGCGAATCGCTGGCAGCTCGAACGCACCCGGCGCGGGCAGGCGCGGGGCGATTACCGGCAGGCGTCGTCGGGCGAACTCGCCGCAACCGTCGCCACGATGATGGCGGGCGAGCCGCTCGACGCCGACGCCGAACGCGCCGCGCGCGACACGGGATGGCGCGGACGATAGGCGGCCCTTTGGCCGCAATGTTCCCATTTTGGCGCTTAATGTCGCCGATCTGGCACCGTTAAAATGTGCAAAATACGAAGTTTATTCATGGTTGACGATCAAGCTTGTGTTGAGCTTTGCCAACGTTGTTTCATATGGATTAACTACGATCTGCAATAGCTTTGAATTATAATGAAAATTCCGATATAGACGCCAGGCCTGATTTGCGTATTTCCAGCGATGAAGGACTTGTCGTTTCCGTCCCGCGCTGCTCCGATAAGGTGGATGACATGAATCAACATCGCTTCTCCGATCCGGCAGAGGAGCAAAACATCGCTGCCACCGACACCGATCGCCGTGGCGCCGATCGTTACCGGACCGTCTGGCGCATCGCCAAGGTCGTCCGCAACGGCGATGCCGGGCTGTGGCGCGTCCGCAATATGTCCGACAACGGCATGATGCTCGCCGCCGATGTCCCGATCAGCGTCGGCGAAACACTGGAAATTTCCCTTTCCGACACGGTCACCCTGTGCGGCCGGGTCGTCTGGTCGAACGACGGACGCTGCGGCGTCGCGTTCGACAAGGAAGTCGATGTCGCCGATGTGCTCAAGCAACTGGCCGCCGAACAGCGCGCCACGGGGTATCGCCAGCCGCGCCTGCCGGTGCATAGCCGGGCGCAGGCGGTGACCGATGAAGGCACGGGCAACATCGAACTCGTCGACCTTTCGCAGCATGGCGCGGGTTTCCTGCACGATGGCCATTTCGAAGTTGGCAAGGAACTCGATCTGATTCTGGCGGGCGGGGTCAAGCGCCGCGCGATAGTGCGCTGGTCGCGCGCCGGGCGCGGCGGGCTGTGGCTGACCCAGCCGCTCGATCGCGCCGACCTGGAAAGCATCCGCCGTTTTGAAAGCTGACCCGGCGCCGCCGGTTCAGATGTCCTCGATCAGCCGCCCGTAAAGCTGGGGCCTGCGGTCGCGGAAAAAGCCCATCCCGGCGCGGTGCTTTGCGGCGCGGTCGAGGTCGATCGTTTCGATCAACACCCCGGTTTCGCTGGCCCTATATTCCTGCGTCAAATCGCCCCATTCGTCGCTGATGAAGCTGTGGCCATAGAAATTGGCGTCGCCCTCGGTCCCGATGCGGTTGGCGGCGATCACCGGCATGCAGTTCGACACGGCATGCCCCTGCATCGCGCGGCGCCACATGCGGCTGGTGTCGAGATCGGCGTCATAGGGTTCGCTGCCGATCGCGGTGGGGTAAAAAAGCAGCTCGGCGCCCATCAACGCCATCGCGCGGGCGCATTCGGGATACCATTGGTCCCAGCACACCCCGACACCGATCCGCGCCCCAAACACATCCCAAACCTTGAAGCCGGTGTTGCCGGGACGGAAATAATATTTTTCCTCATAACCCGGGCCGTCGGGGATGTGGCTCTTGCGGTATGTCCCCATGATTGCGCCGTCGGGGCCGATCATCGCCAACGTGTTGTAATAATGATGCCCTTCGCGCTCGAAAAAGCTCGTCGGGATCGCGACTTTGAGCTTCGCCGCAAGGCCCTGCATCGCAACTACGCTCGGATGCTCGGCGGTCGGCTTCGCGGTCGCGAACAGCGCCTCGTCCTCGACCTGGCAGAAATAGGGGCCTTCGAACAGTTCGGGCGGCAGGATCACCTGCGCGCCGCGTCCAGCGGCCTCCTCGACGAGCGCGGTCACCGCGTCGATATTGGGCTGGACGGGACCGGGCAGGGAAAGCTGCAATGCGGCGACGGTGATGGTGCGGGTCATCGATCTGTTATGCCGGAAGCTGCTGGCTTGAACAATGGAAGCTGCCGCCGCCCGCGATGATGCCGAGGGCGGGGACGCCGACGGCGCGGCGATCCGGAAACAGCGCCGCGAGCGCGTCGACCGCGGCCCGATCGTTCGGGACGCCATAGGTCGGGACGACGACGACGCTGTTGCCGATGTAGAAGTTCATATAGCTCGCGGCCGCGATCTCGCCGTCCAGCTCGATCCGTCCGGGCGAGGGAAGGTCGATAATCTCGATCCCGCCGAACGCCGCGGCGCGCGCGCGCGCGTCGGCATAGATATGCGCGTTGGGATCGTCGGGGCCGTCCGCGACGGGCAGCGCCAGCCGCCCTTCGCCGACGAAGCGCGCGAGATTGTCGACATGGCCGTCAGTATGGTCGCCGACCAGCCCCTTGCCGAGCCACAACAGCCGGTCGATGCCCAGCGACTGATGGAGTCGCACTGCTATGTCATCGCGCGTCAGCGTCGGATTGCGGTTGCGGTTGAGCAGGCATTCCTCGGTCGTGACGCACAGTCCGGTGCCATCGACGTCGATCCCGCCGCCTTCCAGCACCCAGTCGACGTGCTGCGTCGGCAGGTTCGCGTGCGCCGCCAGGATCGCCCCGATCTCGCGGTCTCCAGGCATCACGAATTTGTTGCCCCACCAGTTGAAGTCGAAATTGCGCGCCTCGCGCTTGGCCCCCGTGCCAACGATGATCGGCCCCGTATCGCGGAGCCAGATGTCGCCGAAGGGAGCGACGAACAACTGCACGCCCTGATCGACGAGCGCCTCGGCGATGTCGGCATTGTCATGGTCGCGGACAAGAAGATGCACCGTCTCGCCGCGCCCGCCGTCGTGGACGGCGTTAGCGAAGGCCGCGACATCGCGCCGCGCGGCGTCGATCTGGCCCGACCATTCGTCGACCATATGAGGAAAGCCGATCCAGACGGCTTGGTGCGGAGCCCATTCGGCGGGCATTTTGAGCGTCATGCGGCAGTCTCGGGAGTTTCGGGCCGGACGAACGCCGCGCTCAGCACGGCGATCGAGAAGGACAGGGTGAACAGGAAAAGCGCGAGCAGCGGAATAAGGAACAGCCCGCCTTCGAACAATCCCCAACGTTCGACGATTTCGCAATCGCCGATCGCGCGCTGGAAGGGCAGGCCGGTGACGAACACCGCGGCCGCGAACGGCGCCGCCAGGATGACACGGTCGCTCCAGTGCAGCAGGCGCGCGGCCGGATAGCCGAGCAGGCGCGACGGAAGCGCGGTGACGACCAGCAGCGCCCAGCCGATCCACGCCCAGGGCAGTTGCGGCAATGTGCTCGGCGCGTAGATTCTACCGTCGCCGCACATCGCATTCGTTCCGAGGTCATCGAGCCAGATGGCCGCGACCATCACCGCGGTGAGGAAAAGCGCCGTGCCCCATTGCCGCCAGCCCAGGCGAAGCGGCTCGCGAAGCAGATATCGTGTGAGCAATACGACGAACAGCCCATGCGCTGGCAGCACCAGCGCGAGCGGCAGCACCGGAGTGGCGAAGCCCAAAGCGATCAGCAGCATCAAGCTCGCAACAGCGAGTCCCAGTCCGGGAAGGATCGCGCCCACCGTCAGCCGGGCGAGGCGCGATCCATTCCCCTCCATTCGCTTATTTCGCGCTGCGCGACTTGTCGCGGGCGGCGCGGAATTCGTCGCCCTCTACCCAGTTCGGCCACGCATCGGTCATCGCCAGCATGCGGCCCGCGGCATAATAGAGGCGCAGGTCCGACATCATGCCGCCCCAGTTGGTGATCGCCTCATATTCGTCGCCCGGCGCGTGATAGCGGTTCTTTTCATAATCTTCGGCGGCTTTCTGGCCCGCCTCGACCCCGCCGTCGACCAGATCGTCGCCGCTGCCGAAGTTGAACATCGGGACGCCCAGCTTGGCAAAGCTGAAATGATCGGAGCGGTAATAAAAGCCCTTTTCGGGGGTCGGCTCGTCGACGACGGTGCGGTTTTCGGCCGCCGCGATCTTGGCCAGATAGGCGTCGAGTTCGGACTTGCCGCGCCCGACGACGACAATGTCCTTCGCCGGGCCGACCGCGTTGAGCGCGTCCATATTCACCCCGCCGACGGTCTGGGCGAGCGGGAAGACCGGGTTCTCGGCATAATATTTCGACCCGAGCAGGCCGGATTCCTCGGCGGTCACCGCCAGGAACACGATGCTGCGGTCGGGTGCGCCCGCTTTGTTGAACGCCTGCGCCAGCGTGACCAGGCCCGCGATGCCGGTCGCGTTGTCGACCGCGCCGTTGCAGATGTCGTCGCCCGCGATCGGCGTGCAGCGGCCGAGGTGATCCCAATGACCGGTGTAGAGGATATATTCGTCGGGACGCTTGGCCCCCGGCAGCACCCCGATGACGTTGCGCGACATCTTCTTGGCGATGTCATTGTCGAAACTGAAGTTCGCCTTCACCCCGGTCAGCGCGACCGGCTTGAAACCCTTCTTGCCCGCCGCTGCGCGCAGCTTGTCGAAATCCTGCCCGGCGCTGGCGAACAGCTCCTTCGCCTTGGGCAGTTGGATCCAGCCGTTGGCGACGGTTTGGTCGGCGCCGCCATTCTTGCTTTCGGCGAGGTAGTTGGTGCCGGTGTTGCTCGATTCGACGACGTTCCAGCCGTAGGCGGCGGGTTCGGTGTCGTGGACGATCAGCACCGCGGCGGCGCCCTGGCGCGCGGCTTCCTCATATTTATACGACCAGCGGCCGTAATAGGTCATCGCGCGGCCGTTGAATTCGCCCTTGGCTTCGGGGGTCTGCCAGTCGGGGTCGTTGACCAGGACAACGACGGTCTTTCCCTTCACATCGAGCCCGGCGTAATCGTTCCAGCCCTTTTCGGGGGCGACGATGCCATATCCGACGAACACGACGTCGCTGTCCTTGACCGCGGTGGTCGGCTGGACGCGATAGCTGAACGCGACATAGTCCTTGGCATATTGCGCGGTGACCGGGGTCTTGCCGCCGGTGAAGGTCAGCGGTGTCGCATTTTTCGCGGTGATTTCGACCAGCGGCACATCCTGCGTCCAGCTGCCGTTATTGCCGGGCTTCAGCCCCGCCTCCTGATATTTCTTGATGATATAGGCGACGGTCTTTTCCTCGCCCGGGGTGCCCGGGGCGCGGCCTTCATAGGCGTCGAGCGACAGCTCCTTCGTGACCTCCTGCAACGTCGCGAGCGACAGTTCGGGGATTGCGACGTCGGGCAGCGCGGTCGCCGACGTCGCGCCCTTGTCCGATGCGTTGCACGCGGCGACGGTCAACAGAAGCGCGAGGGCTGCGGTCGTTCGGGGGAAACGAAGCATGGCATATCCTTGGGGTTTTGGTTGCGATGACCGGCTTGTGCCAGCCGGGACGCGGCGATGCAAGGAATGCGGCGGGGTCGCCTTAATCGCCAACATTGCCAGCAAGGCACCAAAGTTGCTTGAAAAATTCTGTGCGATCTTCAGGTTGCGCTGGCTGACAAAGCAACCGGGGAAGGGCTTGAATTGAAAACCATGATATCGGGGCGCCGTGCGCTCTCGCTTTTTGCGCTCGCCATGACGTTGCCGGCGCTGTCCGACGCCAGGGCGCAGGCGGGGACGGACAATGCGGCGCAGTTCGGGGCGCTCGAATCGATCCGCGACGTCAGCCTGTCGCCCGACGGGAGCCGACTGGCGTATATCGACCAGAGTGCGAACCAGAAACGCCGCCTTTATGTTGTCGAGACGCGGGACGGCGCCGTGCCGACGTCGATCTTGGTCAGCGAGGGTGGTCCCGAGGGCAATCTGAGCTGGTGCGGTTGGGTCACGAACAAGCGCCTCGCGTGCCAGATTTTCGTGCGCGACAATGTGGCGGGCGACTTGCTGGCCGCGACGAATATGATCGGTATCGACGCCGACGGAAAGAATGTGCGGGTGCTCAGCAATCGCCGCAGCGCGCGCTCCATTTACGCCGACTTTCGCGGCGGAACCGTGATTGACTGGTCGTCGAACGACAATGGATCGTTGCTGATGACGCGCAGCTATGTCCCCGAAACCGACATCGGCACGCTGATCGCAAGCCGGGCGGAGGGGATTGGTGTGGACCGGGTCGATTCGGTCAGCGGTACGGCGCAGCGCGTCGAAGCGCCCAATCGCAACGCCGTTCACTATCTCTCTGACGGTCGAGGCAATGTCCGCGTCATGGCGTCACAGGTCTTGGTCGGTTCAACCGGGCAGATCGAACCGATAGTCCGTTATTTCTCGCGGCCGAGGGACGGGGGCAGTTGGCAAGCGTTGTCAAAGGTTGACGTCGTCACTGACGAAGGCTTTCAACCCGTCGCCGTCGATGCGGCCAGCGACAGCGTCTATGGCTTTCAGTCGGTCAACGGGCGAAAGGCCGTGATCGCTATGTCGCTTGACGGGTCGAGCCGTTCCACGGTCGTCTATGCACACCCCGAGGTGGATGTCGACGATGTCATCCGTGTCGGTCGCAACGGGCGGATCGTTGGCGTGTCCTATTCGACCGAGAAGCGCGTCGCGGTCATAACCGACGAGCGGCTAGCCAAGATGACGGCCGCGCTTTCCAAGGCGCTCGACGGCAGGCAAGTAGTGATCATAGACGCCTCGGCGGACGAGAGCCGCTATCTGATCCGCGCCGAGGCCGATGCCGATCCTGGCACCTATTATTTGTTCACGCCAGCAGCCAAGGAACTGCGCCGACTGTTGCTGGCCCGCAATCCGCTGTCCGATCTCAAGCTCTCGCCGGTTGAGCCGATCAGCTATCCCGCCGCTGATGGAACGATGGTGCCGGGCTACCTGACGCTGCCGCCGGGGCGAAGCGATGCGAAAGGCCTGCCGACAATCGTCATGCCGCACGGCGGCCCATCCGCGCGCGATGAATGGGGATTCGACTGGCTGGCACAATATTTCGCCCAGAACGGCTATGCGGTGCTCCAGCCAAACTATCGCGGATCGTCCGGGTATGGCGACAAATGGTACCAAAATAACGGCTTCCAGTCATGGAAACTGGCGGTCGGCGACATCGTCGATGGCGGGCGCTGGCTGACTTCCAAGCAGGGAGGGGATCCCACAAAGCTGTCGATCGTCGGGTGGTCCTATGGCGGATATGCGGCGCTCCAGGCGGGGGTGATCGCACCCGACCTGTTCAAGGCGATCGTTGCGATTGCGCCCGTCACCGACTTGCAACAGCTGAAGGACGAGGCGATACGCGTCGGCACCGGCCGGATCAATACCCGCTTTATCGGCAGCGGCCCGCACATTCGGGAAGGATCGCCGGCGCAAAACGCCGAGGCGATAAAGGCGCCGGTGCTGATGTTCCACGGTAGTTACGATCAGAATGTCGAAATCGGGCAGGCGCGGACGATGAAGCGCGCGCTCGAAGCCAAGGCAAAACGTGTCGAGCTGGTCGAATATCCCGAACTCGGCCACAGCCTGGAAACCGGCGAAGCGCGTGCCGACATGCTGCGCAAGATTTCGGCCTTCCTGCCGAAGTGAAACGAAAAGGGGCGGCCCGTTGCCGGACCGCCCCTTTTGTATCTTGCGAGTGACCGCTCGATCAGCGCGAATAGAATTCGACGACCAGATTGGGTTCCATCTTCACCGGATAGGGCACTTCGTCCAGCGTCGGGACGCGAACATAAGTGGCCTTGGTGCCGTCGATCGCCAGATATTCGGGCAGGTCGCGCTCGGGCAGGCTCTGCGCCTCGGCGACCAGCGCCATTTCCTGCGCCTTTTTACCAAGGGTGATTTCGTCACCCGGCTTGACCAGGCGGCTGGCGACGTTGCACTTCACGCCGTTCACATAAACGTGACCGTGGCTGACCAGCTGGCGCGCCGAAAAGATCGTCGGGGTGAATTTCGAGCGATAGACGACCGCGTCGAGGCGGCGTTCGAGCAGGCCGATCAGGTTCTGGCCGGTATCACCCTTCATGCGCGACGCTTCGAAATAGTTCTTCTTGAACTGCTTTTCGGTGATGTCGCCGTAATAGCCCTTCAGCTTCTGCTTCGCGCGCAGCTGGATGCCGAAATCCGACACCTTGCCCTTGCGGCGCTGACCGTGCTGGCCGGGGCCATATTCGCGGCGGTTGACCGGGCTCTTCGGGCGACCCCAGATGTTTTCGCCCATCCGGCGGTCGAGTTTATACTTGGCGCTCTGGCGCTTCGACATATGTCGTCTCCAATATGCTGTGTGCCGAAGGATTTCGGCGGTTCCCGGGTCGCACCATATGGGCAAGAGCCATATGCGACCGCCGCTTCACCGGGGTGCGGGGTCCATTGCGAAGGCGCGCGGTTAGACGGGGGGCGGCGCAAAGTCAAGCGTGGCGGTGCGGGCTAGCGGGTGCCTCGACAGCATCGCAAAAACCGCTAAAGGCAGCGCGCATGACCGCTGCCAAATCTCCCGAAGCCTGCGAAACCATGACCGACGTCCGCGCCGGCGTCGATGACGTCGACCGCCAGCTCGTTGCGCTGCTTGTCCGCCGGTTCGGCTATATGGACGCCGCCGCGCGCATCAAGCCCGATCGCGCGACCGTCCGCGACGAAGCGCGCAAGGCCGAGGTGCTCGACAATGTCGCGCACGAGGCCGCGGCCGCGGGGCTGTCGCCCGCACGGCTGCGCGCGGTATGGGACGAACTGATCGAGCAATCGATCGCCTACGAAGCGGCCGAGTGGGATCGCATCCGCGCCGACGGCTGACGCCCCGATCGAACCGCCGCCGCGGGCCTGACCAGCGGCGGCGTTCGCCGAATTATTTGCCGCCGTTCAGCCGCTTGCTGATCGAATCGGCCTGACGGTCCCAGTCTTCCTGCGTGCGGCATTCGCGCTCGGGCAGGCGGCTGCCGGTGTCGGCGATGCGGCGGCAAACGAGTTTGGGCTTTTTCTCGGGCTTGGCAGCGGTTTCGGTGGTCGGCTGCGCGGCGGGGGCTTCGGCAGTCGCTGCGGAAAGGGCCAGCGACAGGATCAAGGTAAGCATGGACGATGTGACTCCAGGGAGGGGAGCCGCCTGTTATCGCGCCCGCGGCGTTCTGCCAAGACTGGTTATGATGCCATGCATCATCCTGATATCATTGTGCGACCAGCCGGTTTTGGTGAGCGCCGTGCGCAGGGTGCGGAGCGTCGCCTCGGTCCGTTCGGGCGGGTTGAAATAGCCGCTGGCGTCAAGATCGCGCGTCAGATGCTGGATCAACTCCTCCAGCTCGGCATGCGGTGCGGGCGGGTCGAGCGGCACCTCGGGTGGGCTCGCGAGAGCGATACCCCCCTCGGCTTCGCTCGGGGCATGCTTTGACCATTCATAGGCGAGCAGGATCACCGCCTGCGCCAGGTTGAGCGACGCGAACGCGGGGTTGATCGGCACTGTCACGATGGCATGCGCGAGCGCGACGTCGTCGGTGTCCAGCCCCGATCGTTCGGCACCGAAGACATAGGCCGAGCGCCCGGCATCGGCATGGACCGCACGCGCTGCCGCTTCGGGGGTCAGCACCGGCTTCATCACGCCGCGTTTGCGCACGGTGGTGGCATAGATGGTGGTGCAATCGGCGACCGCCTCGGCCAGGCTATCGAACACCCGGGCTTCGGCCAGCACGACGTCGGCCCCCGCCGCCGCCGGCCCCGCATCGGGATTGGGCCAGCCGTCGCGCGGGGTGACCAGCCGCAATTCGGTCAACCCGAAATTGAGCATCGCCCGCGCCGCCTTGCCGATATTTTCACCCAGCTGCGGACGGACGAGGACGATGACGGGGGGTGGGGCGATGGCCGTCATTTCGACGGCCGCGCCGCCTCGGTGATCGACGAAGCAAATTCCTCGAAATCCTTGGCTTCGGTGAAGTCGCGATAGACGCTGGCAAAGCGGATATAGGCGACATTGTCGAAGCCCTTTAGCGCTTCCATCACCATCGCGCCGATCTGTGCCGCCTGCACCTCGTTGTCGCCCGACGTTTCGAGCTGGCGCTGGATGCCCGACACCAGTCGCTCGATCCGCGCCCCGTCGATCGGCCGCTTGCGGCACGCGATCTGGACGCTGCGCATCAGTTTTTCGCGATCGAACGGCTCGCGGCCGCCCCCAGCCTTGAGCACCGCGACTTCGCGCAGCTGTATCCGTTCAAAGGTGGTGAAGCGCGCGCCGCAATCCTCGCACTGGCGGCGACGACGAATCGCCGCGCCGTCCTCGGTCGGGCGGCTGTCCTTCACCTGGCTGTCTTCATGGCCGCAATAGGGACAGCGCATGGGTTAGCGACGCACCCGCATCAGCAGCGCGATCGCGGCGCCGGCGAACAGACCCACCGGCCAGGTGATCGCGTCGAGCAGCAGCCCGACGACCGCGCCGATGCCGCCGCCGACCAGCACCGGGCGGGTCGACGGATGCGCAATGCCCTGCTTGGCCATTGCCTTGACCTCTTCGATCGTCAGCTCGGCCAGCGTCGGTTCTTCGGGATGTTGCCGGGCCATCGGCGTCAGCCCTGATAGATCGGAAAGCGTTCGCACAGCGCGCGGACGCGGCCGCGCACATCGGCCTCGACGTCGGCATCGCCATGCTCGCCCTTGTCGCGCAGCGCTTCGAGCACGTCGGCGACCATGTCGCCGATTTCCTCGAACTCGGCGATGCCGAAACCACGCGTCGTCCCGGCGGGCGACCCGACGCGGATGCCGCTGGTCTTGACCGGCGGCAGCGGGTCGAAGGGCACGCCGTTCTTGTTACAGGTGATCGCGCTGCGTTCGAGCGCTTCGTCGGCGTCGCGGCCGGTGATGCCAAGCGGGCGGAGGTCGATCAGCGCAAGGTGGGTGTCGGTGCCGCCTGCCACGACATCGGCGCCGCGCGCCTTCAGCCGCGCTGCCAGCGCCTGGGCATTGGCGACGGTCGCCTTGGCATAGTCCTTGAAATCGGGGCGCAGCGCCTCGCCGAACGCCACCGCCTTCGCGGCGATGACGTGCATCAGCGGTCCGCCCTGCAAACCGGGGAACACCGCCGAATTGATCCGTTTGGCAATCGCTTCGTCATTGGTCAGGATCATGCCGCCGCGCGGGCCGCGCAGCGTCTTGTGCGTCGTGGTGGTGACGACATGCGCGTGCGGCAGCGGCGAGGCATGGACGCCGCCCGCCACCAGCCCGGCGAAATGCGCCATATCGACCATCAGCAGCGCGCCGACATCGTCGGCGATGGCGCGGAAGCGCGCGAAATCGAGCGTCCGCGGATAGGCCGAACCGCCCGCGATGATGAGCGCAGGGCGGTGTTCCTTGGCCAGCGCCTCGACCTGGTCGAAATCGACGAGATGGTCGTCGGCGCGCACGCCATATTGCACCGCGTTGAACCATTTGCCCGACATCGCGGGCGGCGCGCCGTGGGTCAGGTGACCACCGGCGTCGAGGCTCATGCCCAGGATCGTCGCGCCGGGCTTGGTCAGCGCCAGCATCACCGCGCCATTGGCCTGCGCCCCCGAATGCGGCTGGACATTGGCAAAGCCGCAATCGAACAGCTTTTTTGCGCGGTCGATCGCGAGCGTTTCGACCTCGTCCGATGGCGCGCAGCCCTGATAATAACGGCGACCCGGATAACCCTCGGCATATTTGTTGGTGAACACCGAACCTTGCGCCTCAAGCACCGCTTTCGACACAATATTTTCGCTGGCGATCAGTTCGATCTGATAGCGTTCGCGTTCCAGCTCATGCTTCATCGCGGCCGCGACCGCGGGATCGACGGTGCCGACGCCATCGGTGAAATAGCCGGCCGATTTGATGGGCTTGTCGAGCGTGTTGGTCGTCATCGGCTGGTCTCCAGTTGCGCCAAATTTGTCGGGGGATTCGAAAGCTTGTCGACGCGGCGGGCATGGCGGTCGCCGGCGAAATCGGTGGTGAGGAATGCGGCGAGGCACGCCTTCGCCATGTCGATGCCGGTCAGGCGAGCGCCCATCGCGATGACATTGGCGTCATTATGCTCGCGCGCCAGCTTGGCCGACAGCGGTTCGGACACCAGCGCACAGCGCGCCGCGGGGTTGCGGTTGACCGAAATCGAAATGCCGATCCCCGATCCGCACAGCGCGACGCCGCGGTCGGCGCGGCCTTCGGCGATCGCTTGGCCAAGCGCATAGCCATAATCGGGATAATCGACGCTGTCGGGACCGTTCGTCCCCAGATCCTCGACCGCGTGGCCCTCGGCGCGCAGCCAGTCGGCGAGCAGCGCCTTCAGCTCATAAGCGGCATGGTCAGAGGCAATGGCGATGCGCATCGGCGCGGCTCCCGCTGGGGTCAAGGGAATCGATGAGCGCGCTTTAGGCGAAGCCGCCCGATTTGGCCATAAGCGAGGTGGCAAATTTGTGGCGCGACCGGTAAAGCCGCGGCATGTCCGACACCGTCATATCCGTGCTGATGCTCACCGGGGTCGTCCTGACCGCAGGGGCAGCCTATATATTTCGCAAGGGCGACAAGCGCCGCGCGCTGTTGATGCTGGTCGCGGCGCTGGTGATGTTCGCCAATGTCGCGATCTGGCTGGTGCCGGTGAAATAGGCATTTCCAGCCATTCGTCATTGCGAGCGTAGCGAAGCAATCCAGAGCGGCGCAGGGCCGCGCCTGGATTGCCGCGTCGCCTTCGGCTCCTCGCAATGACGATGAATTCAGCGGATCGGCGAATCGGGTGCCAGCCGCATATCCAGATAGTTATCGAGCGACTTCATCAACTGGTCGAGCTCGTGTTCGAAGAAATGGTTGGCGCGCGGGATCTCGTCGTGATGGATCGTGATGCCCTTTTGGGTGCGCAGCTTGTCGACCAGTTTCTGCACCGCGACCGGCGGCACGATCTCGTCCTGGCCGCCCGCGACGATGATGCCCGATGAGGGGCAGGGGGCGAGGAAGCTGAAATCATACATATTCGCCGGCGGCGCAACCGACAGGAAACCGCGGATTTCGGGGCGGCGCATCAGCAATTGCATGCCGATCCATGCGCCGAAGCTGAAACCCGCGATCCACGTCGTCTGGGCTTCGGGATGGATCGACTGGACCCAGTCGAGTGCCGATGCGGCATCGCTCAGCTCGCCGATGCCATTGTCGAACGTCCCCTGGCTGCGGCCGACGCCGCGGAAGTTGAAGCGGAGCACCGCGAAACCGCGCGCGACGAAGCTTTTGTACATCGCCTGGGTGATGCGGTCGTTCATCGTGCCGCCGCCCTGCGGGTGCGGGTGGAGGATCAGCGCAACCGGGGCGCGCGGGCGCGGCGGCGGCGAGAAACGGCCTTCGATACGGCCCTCGGGGCCGGGGAAAATCACGTCGGGCATGGGAGCACCTCTTATCTTTTCGGGCTGACCGCCGAATCGCCGGACTGGCGGGATGGCGGAGCGAAGATGGCGCCTATATAGAAATTGCGTTGCATGTTGCAACTTTTGCGAATCGTTCGCAATAAAGATCGTAAATTCCTGCCAACCCTTCGCCGTTCGTGTCGAGCGAAGTCGAGACACGTGAAGGCGCGCGCTCCCCATATGTGCCCCGACTTCGCTCGACACGGACAGGTTTAAGGGGCAAATGCCGCCCATGATTTACCTCGATTACCAGGCGACGACACCGCTCGCTCCCGAAGCCCGCGAAGCGATGCTGCGCTGGCTTGCAGGGCCGGGCGAGGGCGCCAACGACCTTGGCGGCTTTGCCAACCCGTCGAGCACGCACAAGGGCGGGCGCGCCGCGGCGGCCGCGGTCGAGGTCGCGCGCGATCAGGTCGCGGCGCTGCTCCCCAACGGCGGGCGAGTCGTCTTTACCTCGGGCGCGACCGAGGCGCTCAACTGGGCGCTCTTCAGCGGCGCGAAGGCGAAACCCGGCGGGGTAGCAGGCCTCAGCATCGAACATGCGGCGTCGCTGCAATGCCTCGAACGGCTGAACGCCGCCATCCTGCCGGTCGATGGGGAGGGGGTGGCGCAGCCCCCGGACCCGGCGCTGATCCCCGAAAACGGCATTGTCGCGGCGATGCTGGTCAATAACGAGGTCGGGACGATCCAGCCGGTCGGCGATTTTGCCGCTGCCGCGCATGCCAGGAACAGCCTGCTGCTTTGCGACGCGGTGCAAGGCTATGGCCGCGTGGCGATTCCCGCCGATGCCGACATGATCGCCATTTCGGCGCACAAGATTCACGGGCCAAAGGGCATCGGTGCGCTGTGGGTGCGCGACGGCATCGACCTGCCGCCGCTGATGTTCGGCGGCGCGCAGGAGCAGGGGATGCGGTCGGGCACCGTTTCGCCCGCGCTGTGCGCCGGGTTCGGCGCCGCAGCCGCGCTCGCTGCCGAGCGGTTCGACAAGGATGCCGAGCATGTCGAGCGCCTCTGGTCGCTTGCCCGCGACATGCTACCCGAATGGACGCTCAACGGCGCGGAGGGCGCGCGGTATCACGGCAATCTCAACATCCGGCGCGAGGGCGTGAACGGCCTTCGCCTGATGTCCGATGCCCGCGACATCGCCTTCTCGCTGGGCAGCGCGTGCGGCAGCGGGTCGGGCAAGGTCAGCCATGTGCTGCGCGCGATGGGGGTGAGCGAGGCCGACGCGCGCGCGTCGATCCGCCTCGGCTGGGGGCGCTACACCAGCGAACGGCAATTGCGCGACGGGCTGACCACGATCAAGGATGCGGCACGCCTGCAAGGGGTCAATTGATGCGCGTCACCTTCATCCACGCCGATGGCAAGGAGCGGACCGAGGCCGAGGCCGAACCCGGCTCCGTCCTGCTCGACGTCGCGCAGGCGCATCTGATGCCGCTCGAAGGGACGTGCGAGGGGCAGATGGCCTGCTCGACCTGCCATGTCATCGTGGCCAAGGAGGATTTCGGCCGCCTGCCGCCCGCCAGCGAGATGGAAGAAGACATGCTCGACCTCGCCGCCGGCGTGCGCCGCACCAGCCGTCTGGCGTGCCAGATTTTGCTGACCGAGGCGATGGACGGCCTGACCGTGCATATCCCTGGCGAAAGCCGCAACATGCAGGGGCCGCGCTGACCGGTTGCGACGGATTGCGGCCATAAACTTTCGTCATCCCGGACTTGATCCGGGATCCATGCGCCCTCTCAGTCGGAGGCGGCGCATGGCCTCATGGACCCCGGATCAAGTCCGGGGTGACGAGTCTATGAGGACCGCCCCCCACCCTACACCCGACATAACGGCTGTCGGTTCGCCCGACCTTGCATTTCACTCCATCCCCCGCCATATGCGCCGCGGGAGTCGGGCGGACGTGGTCTTCGCCAACCCGGTCAGGTCCGGAAGGAAGCAGCCGCAACGAATTCGCCGCGGGTCGTTCCGGCTCCCACCCATTTCCCCCTTCGACAAGATCGCGCGCCGTCCCTAAGACGATGCCATGAGCGATTCCGCCGACGACGAACCCCCGATGCTGGGAATGGACCTGCCCGAGGTGAAGCCGCAGGCGTCGTCCGGTCCTTACCGCGTCCTCGCCCGTAAATATCGCCCGCAAACCTTTGCCGAACTGATCGGTCAGGATGCGATGGTGCGCACGCTGGGCAATGCGATTGCGCGCGACCGGCTGGCGCATGCGTTCCTGATGACCGGCGTGCGCGGGGTCGGCAAGACCTCGACCGCGCGCCTGATCGCCAAGGCGCTCAATTGCATCGGTCCCGACGGGCAAGGCGGCCCGACGATCGACCCGTGCGGGGTGTGCGAACCGTGCCGCGCGATCACCGAAGGGCGCCATATCGACGTCATCGAGATGGACGCCGCGTCGAACACCGGCGTCGACGATGTCCGCGAGATTATCGAGGCGGTGCGCTATGCCGCCGTGTCGGCGCGTTACAAGATCTACATCATCGACGAAGTGCATATGTTGTCGCGTAACGCCTTCAATGCGCTGCTCAAAACGCTCGAAGAGCCGCCGCCGCACGTCAAATTCCTGTTTGCGACCACCGAAGTCAACAAGGTGCCGGTCACCGTCCTGTCGCGCTGTCAGCGGTTCGACCTCCGCCGCATCACCCCCGACATGCTGTTCGCGCATTTCAGCGCGATTTTGCAAAAGGAGGGCGTCGAGGCCGAGGCACCGGCGATCTGGCTGATTGCCAACGCCGCCGAGGGATCGGTGCGCGACGGCCTGTCGATTCTGGATCAGGCGATTGCGCATGCCGATCTGGATGGCGGGGGCCGGGTAAGCGCCGATCAGGTGCGGGTCATGCTCGGGCTGTCCGATCGTTCGGCGATCGGGCAATTGATGGCGTCGATCCTGAACGGCGACTCCGGCGGCGCGATCGATCTGGCGCGGGCGCAATATGCGCTGGGGATCGAGCCTGTGGCGATGGTCCGCGGCTTGATGGACCTGACCCATGCCGTGACGCTCGCCAAAGTGTCGCGCCACGACGATCCGGCGCTCGCCGAGGTCGACCGCGAACGCATCGGCGACTGGGCGCAAACGCTGGGGTTCGCGCCGCTGGGCCGGCTCTGGCAATTGCTGCTCAAGGGGCATGACGAGGTGCTGCGCGCCAACAATCCGTTCGAGCATCTGGAAATGCTGCTGCTGCGGGTGATCTATGCCGCGTCGATGCCCGACCCGGGCGAGCTGGCGAAATTGCTGGAATCGGGACGGCTGCCGACGATGCCGCTGGCGGCGCCCGCCGCTGCGCAAGGCGCCGAGACGGCGACCGCTGCGCCGGTCGCAGAGGCTGCATCGGCAGACGAAACGCCCGCCACGTCGCTGACGATCGCGCAGATCCACCAGTTGCTGGAAAGCAGCGGCAATCACCGGCTCGCGGTGCAGGTCCATGATCATCTGCGGGTGATCGAACTCGAACCCGGCCAGTTGGTCTTTGCAGCCGTTCCGGCGCTGTCCGCCGCGTTTCCGCGCGATCTGGGCGACGCACTGTTCGCTGCGACGGGCAGCCGCTGGCATATCCGCGCGGGCGAGGGAGAGGCGCGGCCCAGCCTAGGTGAGGTGCGCACGGCGACCGCGGCCGACAATGACGCACGGATCCGCGAATTGCCCGTGGTAAAGGCGGCGCTGGCGGCTTTTCCCGACGCCAGCCTTGAAGACCCCGCCGACAATCGCCATAAGTCCAATCCATGAAATCGATCGAAGAAATGATGAAGGCGGCGCAGGAAGCCGCCGCCACGGTGCAGGCGCAAATGCAGGAGGCGCAGGCGAAGCTCGACAGCGTCGAGGTCGAGGGCGTGTCGGGCGGCGGGCTGGTGCGGATTCTGGCCAGCGCCAAGGGCCGGATCAAGTCGATCAGCATCGACGACAGCCTGATCGTCCCCGCCGACAAGCAGATGCTCGAGGATTTGCTCGCCGCGGCGTTCAACGACGCGCGCGAAAAGGCCGACCGGGTCAGCAACGAAGAAATGGGCAAGATGACCAGCGGCCTGCCGCTGCCCCCGGGCTTCAAGCTGCCGTTCTGAGCCGCTTTGCCCGCGCTGTTCACCACAGCGACATTGAATGCGTGCAAAGTTACGCCATATTAGCGATGAACACCCTATAAGAAGGGCTGGGCGTCCGGTCGTGGCGCCCGTCCAGGAGCCGTAATGACGCAATCTTTTCCCCTGCTGCCGCTGCGTGACATCGTCGTTTTCCCGCACATGATCGTGCCGCTGTTTGTCGGCCGCGACCGTTCGGTCGCCGCGCTGGAAACCGCGATGGAATCGGACAAGGAAATCTTCCTCGTCGCACAGCTCGATCCGGGCGAGGATGATCCGCAACGCGACGACCTTTACGACGTTGGCGTGATCGCGACCGTGCTCCAGCTGCTCAAGCTGCCCGACGGCACCGTCCGCGTTCTCGTCGAGGGCAAGGAACGCGCCAAGCTGCTCGCGCTGACGAATGACGACAAGACGGTGATGGCGAGCGTCAAGCCGATCGATGATACCGTCGACGACAGCGTCGATACCGCCGCCCTGATGCGGTCGGTGGTCGATCAGTTCGAAAATTACGCCAAGCTCAACAAGAAGATGCCCGCCGAAACCGCGGTCCAGCTGTCGCAGATCGACGACGCCTCGCGCCTCGCCGATTCGGTGGCGGGCAATCTCAACATCAAGGTGTCCGACAAGCAGGCGCTGCTGGTCGAAGATACGCCGTCGAAACGGCTCGAAATGGTGTTCGCCTTCATGGAAGGCGAGCTCGGCGTGTTGCAGGTCGAAAAGAAGATCCGCGGCCGCGTGAAGCGCCAGATGGAAAAGAGCCAGCGCGAATATTATCTCAACGAACAGTTGAAGGCGATCCAGCGCGAGCTGGGCAATGACAATGGCGAGGGCGGCGACGACCTGGCCGAGTTGCAGCTGAAGATCGACAGCCTGAAGATGTCGAAGGAGGCGAAGGCCAAGGCGAACGCCGAGCTGAAAAAGCTGCGCGCGATGGCGCCGATGTCGGCAGAGGCGACGGTGGTGCGCAACTATCTCGACACGCTGATCGGCCTGCCGTGGGGCAAGAAGTCGAAGCTGAAGAAAGATATCGCTGCGGCGCAGGCGGTGCTGGACGATGATCATTATGCGCTGGAAAAGGTCAAGGACCGGATCGTCGAATATCTGGCGGTACAGGCGCGCACCAACAAGTTGAAGGGGCCGATCCTGTGCCTCGTCGGCCCGCCGGGCGTCGGCAAGACCAGCCTGGGCAAGTCGATCGCCAAGGCGACCGGGCGCGAATTCATCCGCCAGTCGCTGGGCGGCGTGCGCGACGAGGCCGAAATCCGCGGCCACCGCCGTACCTATATCGGCTCGCTGCCGGGCAAGATCGTCACCAACCTGAAAAAGGCCGGGACGATGAACCCGCTGTTCCTGCTCGACGAAATCGACAAGCTGGGCCAGGATTTCCGCGGCGATCCCGCGTCGGCGCTGCTCGAAGTGCTCGATCCCGAACAGAATACGAAATTCCAGGATCATTATCTCGAGATCGACGTCGATCTGTCGGACGTGATGTTCGTGACCACGGCGAACTCGCTCAACCTGCCGCAGCCTTTGCTTGATCGCATGGAGATCATCCGGCTCGAGGGCTATACCGAGGACGAAAAGGTCGAGATCGCGAAGCTGCACCTGATTGCGAAGCAGGTCGAGGCGCACGGGCTGAAGGACGGCGAATTCACGCTGACCGATGAAGGACTGCGCGACCTGATCCGTTACTACACGCGCGAGGCCGGCGTCCGCACGCTGGAGCGCGAGATTGCCAAGCTGGCGCGCAAGGCGCTGCGCCGCATCCTGGAAGGCAAGGCGACAAGCGTCACGATTACCCCAGAGAACCTCAACGAGTTTTCGGGGGTGCGCAAATATCGCCACGGCATGGGCGATCTGGAGGACCAGATCGGCGCCGTCACCGGGCTGGCGTGGACCGAAGTTGGCGGCGAATTGCTGACGATCGAGGCGGTGACCGCGTCGGGCAAGGGCCAGGTGCGCACCACCGGCAAGCTCGGCGAGGTGATGACCGAATCCGTGCAGGCGGCGCTGTCGTTCGTGAAGGCGCGCGCCCCCAGCTATGGCATCAAGCCCAGCCTGTTCGCGCGCAAGGACATCCATATCCATCTGCCCGAGGGTGCGGTGCCAAAGGACGGCCCGTCGGCGGGCGTCGGCATGGTCACCGCGATGATTTCGACGCTGACCGGGATCGCGGTGCGCCGCGACGTCGCGATGACCGGCGAGGTTACGCTGCGCGGCCGCGTGCTGGCGATCGGGGGGCTCAAGGAAAAACTGCTCGCGGCGCTGCGCGGCGGCATCAAGACCGTGCTGATCCCGGAAGAAAATGAAAAGGATCTGGTCGAAATCCCGGCGAACATCACCGGCGGTCTCAAGATCATTCCGGTCAGCCATGTCGACGAAGTGCTGGCCGTGGCACTGGTCGGCCCGGTCGTGCCGATCGAGTGGACCGAGGCCGACGAACTCGCCGCTTCACCGCCGCTTGCCCCCGGATCGGACCCCGAGACAACGATTCGTCACTGACCCCGGCAGTTTCGAGTCTGGCGCCCCTGCTTTTCGTCGCAAAATCGTCGTTTTGCGACGGTTTTCGTGCCTTTTTGCTTTGACAAGGCAGGATGAAACGGCGTTAGTAGCGCGCCATGGCACGACCATGAATCATTTAACCAACCATAAGCAGGGGTTCCTTAGGCATGAACAAACAAGACCTGATCGCCGCCGTCGCTGACTCGAGCGGCCTGACCAAGGGTGATGCCAGCAAGGCCGTTGAAGCCGTGTTCGAAGCGATCACCGGTTCGCTGAAAAAGGGTGGCGAAGTTCGTCTCGTTGGTTTCGGTACGTTCGCGGTCAGCAAGCGCAAGGCGTCGACGGGTCGCAACCCGCGCACCGGCGAAACGATGACCATCGCGGCGTCGAACCAGCCCAAGTTCAAGGCCGGCAAGGCCCTCAAGGATGCCGTCAACTGATGGCCTTTCCCTTTGGGTGAGAATATGTCGGGCCGTAGCGCAAGCTGCGGCCCGATTTGCATCGGCGCGGCGCAAGTCCATGCAAAAGCCCGTTGCAATCATCGGCGCAGCGGCTATGGACGTCCGGCTTTCGGGCGCGGGACCATCGGACCGCACCGGGACGGGCGCGTAGCTCAGTGGTAGAGCACACCCTTCACACGGGTGGGGTCGCAGGTTCAATCCCTGCCGCGCCCACCATGACCCGGGCGGTCGATGCGGACAGCGCGGCGCCACCGGCAAATGAAACAAGGGCTGACGCGATCATTCATCGCCTATTCAATGCTTCTGCGTTAGAGAAACGGCCATGATCCGCACCTTAACCCTCTCGCTCGCTTCCGCCCTGCTGCTCACTGCCGGTGTGCCTGCGAGCGCGCGCAGCGATCGTGACCAGGATAATCTGCGCAATGCTGCGGCGCAGGGACAGGTCGTGCCGCTCAACCGGTTGATCGCCGATGTCCGTTCGCGCGCGCCCTTTAGCGGCATGACCTATCTGGGCGGGCCCCAGTTCGATGCCGACCGGCTGATCTATGCGCTGAAATTCATGGACGGCAGCCAGGTCGTCGTCGTCTATGTCGATGCCCGCACAGGCCGGATCATCGGCCGCAAACCCTGACATTCCACCACGCCGAACGCCGGCGCCAACGATTCATCGCAACGACATTTTGCGATGATCGTTCGGACTTGATACACAGTCGAAACATGCGACCGGCCCCGTCCGGTTCGCCAAGGAAAGGCGCCTGAATGCGGATCTTGATTGTCGAAGACGAACCCACGCTGGGTCCGCAGCTGAAGGCGACGCTGGAAGCGACCGGCTATGCCGTCGATCTGGCGACCGACGGCGAAGATGGCCATTTCCTTGGGTCGACCGAAAATTACGACGCCGCGATCCTCGACTTGGGCCTGCCCGAGATCGACGGGCTGACGGTGCTTGACCGCTGGCGCCGCGAAAAGCGCAATTTCCCGGTGCTTGTCCTGACCGCGCGCGACAGCTGGTCGGACAAGGTCGCGGGGCTCGATGCGGGCGCCGACGATTATCTGGCCAAGCCGTTCCAGACCGAGGAACTGATCGCACGGCTGCGCGCGCTGATCCGCCGCGCGGCGGGCAATGCGTCGAGCGAACTCACCGCGGGCGATGTCCGGCTCGACACCCGATCGGGCCGGGTGACGCTGGCGGGTGAGCCGGTGAAGCTGACCGCGCAGGAATATAAGCTCCTGTCCTACCTGCTCCACCACAAGGGCAAGGTCGTGTCGCGCACCGAGCTGATCGAACATATCTATGATCAGGATTTCGACCGCGATTCGAACACGATCGAGGTGTTCGTGACGCGTATCCGCAAAAAACTGGGCGCCGACATCATCACCACCATTCGCGGCCTCGGCTACCAGCTCGACGATCCGCAATAACCTATGGCCGACGCCGACGTCGCCCCGGCCGTTAGACGAGAAGCGGACGCGGCGGCAAAACCGGTCGCATTGACCAGCCGCATGACCGGATCGCTCGCGCGGCGCATGATCGCGATCGCGGCGCTGTGGATTTCGGTGCTGCTGATCGGCGGCGGCTTTGCGCTCGACCGGGTGCTGACCGGGGCGATTACGCGCAATTTCGATTCCAGCCTGGAATATGTGCTGATCGCGATGATCCGCTCGTCGGAAATCGGTCCCGACGGCGAGGTGCGGCTGGTCGAGCCGCTCGGCGACCAGCGCTTCCTCGAACCCTATAGCGGCCTGTACTGGCAGATCAGCGGCGGCAATCAGGAGCCGTATCGCTCGCGCTCGCTGTGGGAACGGTCCTTGAAGGCGCCGACGCCGCACATCGACGACCAGATCCACACCTATGACAGCACACAGTTTCCCGACGAAGAGCTGCGCGTGCTCGAACGCAACGTCATCCTGCCGGGCAGCAAGGTCAGCTGGCGATACCAGATCGCCCAATCGCGCGAGGCGCTGGATGTCCAGGTCGGCGCGGTGCGCGCGACGCTGATCCCCAGCCTCGCGCTGCTCGGGATCGGGCTGATCATTTTGGCGGCGCTCCAGACTTTCTACGGGCTGTGGCCGCTGCGCCATATCCGCCGCGCTATCGCGGCGATGCGCGGCGGGCAGAATCGCCGCGTCGATGCGCCGTTGCCGCTGGAAGTGCAGCCGATGGTCGATGAACTCAACGCGCTGCTCGCGCATAACGAGAAACAGGCCGAGGAAGCGCGGCTGCACGCGGGCAATCTGGCGCATGCGCTCAAGACGCCGCTGACTGTGCTGCTCAACAGCGCGACCAGCCAAACGTCGCCGCTCGCCGACACGGTGCGGCGCGAGGCGGCGACGATGCAGCGGCAGGTCGAACATCATCTGGCGCGCGCGCGCGCCGTCGGCCGCCGCGGCGCGGCGCAGGCGCGCGCCAATGTTCGCGAAAGCGTCGACAGCGTGACGCGCGCGGTGGCGCTGCTTTATCCCCAGGCGCGGCTCGACGCGGCGGGCGACAAGCAGCTGGTGGCGCGCGTCGAACGTCAGGATCTGGACGAACTGGTCGGCAATCTGCTCGAAAATGCGGCGAAATATGGTGGCGGCAGCGTTTTCGTCACGATCCAGCGCGACGGCGCGATGGCCGAAATTCTGGTCGAGGACGACGGCCCCGGTATTTCGCCCGCCGACCGGACGCGTATCTTCGATCGCGGGGTGCGGCTGGACAGTGGCAAACCGGGGACCGGGCTGGGCCTGGCGATCGTCCGCGATGTCGCCGAAATCTATGGCGGCAGCATCGCGCTCGAGGAAAGCGAAGATCTGGGCGGGCTGCTGGTTCGGCTGCGCCTGCCCGCGGGCTGAACGCCCCGAAAATCCTGGCCCGGACGGTGATTCCCATCGGTTCACCGCACAATCCGCCCATATTGTCGGCGCAATCGACCGTCGCGTCTTGCCGGGCGAACAGAGTTGCAAGAAGGGGCGACGGGAATTCGCGGGGGCGGCTCACTGAAGGAGTAGGGTCATGCTTACCGTTTCCAAAAGACCGAAGACATTGTTGCTCATCACCGCGCTCGCCGCTGCGGCGCCAGTCGGCCTCGCCGCGCAATCGCAGGAGGCTCCCGCCGACGGCGACGTCATGGCGACCGTTTATGGCACGTTGCCGACCCCCGATCAGATGACGAAGGGCCCGCAGGTCGAAGGCATCATCTCGGCGCGCAGCGATGGCCGGATGCGCGTTCGCACCGCCGACGGCAGTGACACCATCATCGCGATCGCCGATTATACCAAGATCAAGGCCAAGGGCGGCTTCCTGGGGCTGAGCAGCAACAAGCTGGCGGCGGACTCGCTGCTCAACGGCTTGCCCGTCACCGTCGATACGCTGCAATGGGACGGCGGCCTGGTCGCGAGCGAGGTTGACCTCAAGAGCAAGGATCTGCGCACCGCGTCGATGATCCGCACCGGCACCGACCAGCGGTTTGCCGAACAGACCGCGGCAACCGAAGCCTTGCGCAGCCGCGTCGGCGACATCGATCAATATAATGTCAAAAGCACGATCAACGTGAATTTCGACACCGGCAAGGCGATTTTGTCGCCGCAGGCGAAAGCCGATCTGTGCTCCACCGCCACCCAGGCCGAAGCGATGGACAACGCGCTGCTGCTCGTCGTCGGCTACACCGATTCCACCGGCAGCGAGGAGCTCAACCAGGAACTGAGCGAAAAGCGCGCGGGCCGCGTGGTCAATTACCTCCAGCAGGCGTGCGGCTGGAAACCCTATCGCATGCTGACCCCGACCGGCATGTCCGAGGCCGATCCGGCCGCGGACAACACCACCCCCGAAGGCAAGGCGATGAATCGCCGCGTCGCGGTGAATGTTCTCGTCAGCAAGGGTCTGGACGGGATGTAAGCGAACGCGCCCGGGGGCGGGTCCCCCCGCCCCTGGGCGCATCTCGATAGGCTCAGGCCGCCGTGATAACCAGCCCGCGCTGCACCGCGGGGCGCGCCAGCCCGGCGTCGAGCCAGCGCTGGACATGCGCGAAGCGGTCGAAGCCGACGATGTCGGCGGCTTCATAAAAACCGATCAGATTGCGCACCCAGCCGAGCAGCGAAATGTCGGCGATGCTGTAATCATCGCCCATGACCCACGGCCGATCGGCCAGCCGCGCATCCAGAACGCCGAGCAGCCGTGCCGATTCCGCCGCATAGCGGTCGCGCGGGCGCTTGTCCTCATATTCGCGCCCGGCAAATTTGTGGAAAAAGCCGAGCTGGCCGAACATGGGGCCGACCCCGCCCATCTGCCACATCACCCACTGGATCGTCTGATAGCGTAGGCCAGGATCGGCGGGCAGCAATTGCCCGCTCTTGTCGGCCAGATAGATCAGGATCGCCCCCGATTCCCACAGCGCCAGCGGCTGACCGCCGGGACGGTCCGGGTCGTAGATCGCCGGGATCTTTCCGTTCGGGTTGAGCGCCAGAAAGGCCGGGTCGTGGCTTTCGTTCGCCATGATGTCGATGCGGTGCGCCTCGTAAGGCAGGCCGGTTTCCTCCAGCATGATGCCGACCTTGACCCCGTTCGGCGTCGGCGCCGAGAAAAGCTGAAGCCGGTCCGGATATTGTGCGGGCCATTTGGCAAAGACCGGATGGCCCATCGTCAGTCGTCCTGCTCGCGCTTGGCCTGCTGGTGATGGCGGATCACTTCTTCGATGATGAAGCGCAGGAACTTCTCGGTAAAATCGGGGTCCAGGTCGGCATCACGCGCCAGGCTGCGGAGCCGTTCGATCTGCCGCTCCTCGCGGCCCGGATCGGCGGGCGGCATGCCCTCGCGCGCTTTGAGCTCGCCGACCGCCTTGGTCACCTTGAACCGCTCGGCCAGCATATAGACCAGCGCCGCGTCGATATTGTCGATGCTCTGACGGTAACGGCTCAGTTGATCGTCCATATGCGGCTCCCCTTATGCCCGGCACGCTTGGCACCGGCGAGGGGGCGCTGGCAAGCCGAAAGTCGTTGCAAAATCGCGGCCGCGCGGCCAAGGCTCGCGGCATCATGACAGCCGAAATCCACCAGCTCTACGGCGAACGGCCCCCCTCGCTCGACCCGATGATGGCGCTTGTCGCCGCCGACATGAACGAGGTGAATGCAGTCATTCTCGACCGCATGCAATCCGAAGTGCCGCTGATCCCCGAACTGGCGGGTCACCTGATCGCGGGCGGTGGCAAGCGGATGCGGCCGATGCTGACCCTCGCGTGCGGCAAGCTGCTCGATTATCCCGGGCGCCGCCACTGCAAGCTGGCGGCGGCGGTCGAATTCATCCACACCGCAACGCTGCTCCACGACGATGTCGTCGACAAATCGGACCTCCGCCGCGGCCGCAAGACTGCGAACCTGATCTGGGGCAACAGCGCGTCGGTGCTGGTCGGCGATTTCCTGTTCAGCCGCGCTTTCGAAGTGATGGTCGAGGACGGATCGCTGAAGGTGCTCAAGATCCTGTCGCGCGCGTCGGCGGTGATTGCCGAGGGAGAGGTCAACCAGCTGTCGGCGCAGCGGCGGATCGAAACCAGCGAGGACCAGTATCTCGCGATCATCAATGCCAAGACCGCCGAACTGTTCGCCGCGGCGTGCAAGATCGCCGCGGTCGTCGCCGAGCGCGACGAGGCGACCGAGGCCGCGCTCGACGCCTATGGCCGCAATCTGGGGATCGCGTTCCAGCTGGTCGACGATGCGATCGACTATGTCTCCGACGCCGAAACGATGGGCAAGGGGGTTGGCGACGACTTCCGCGATGGCAAGGTCACGCTGCCGGTCATTCTCGCTTATGCGCGCGGCAGCGCCGAAGAACGCGAATTCTGGAAGCTGGCGATCACCGGCCACCGCACGTCCGACGAAGATCTCGCCCACGCGACCCGCTTGCTGCGCCAGCATGGCACGATCGACGATACGCTGGCGCGCGCGCGCCACTACGGCCAGCGCGCCGTCGATGCCATCGGGGGCTTCCGCGCCAGCCACGCCAAAGCTGCGCTGACCGAGGCGGTCGCCTTCGCCGTCGCGCGCGCCTATTAGTTTCGGAATCATCCCTCTCCTTTAGGGGAGGGCAGCGAGACTTGGCAGCTTGCTGCCTAGTCGCAGCGGGTGGGGGCCAGACGCCCAGCGCAAGGCTTCGAGCCCCCACCCCAATCCCTCCCCTGAAGGGGAGGGGCTAGTTCGGGGGGAATGGCAAATGGCGATGATGGGTCCAGCCGCAGCAAGCCCCGATGCCTATATCGCCGCGCTGTCAGGCTGGCAGCGCGAACGCTGCGTAATGATGCGTGCCGCCATCATGGCCGCCGCGCCCTTTGACGAAACGATCAAATGGACCAACCTGGTTTTCATGGCGAACGGTCCCTGCATCCTGATCCGCGCTGAGGAACACCGCGTCCTGCTCGGCTTCTGGCGCGGCAAGCGGCTGCGCGGGGTCGAGCCGCGGATCAAGACGAGCGGCAAATATGAACTCGGCAATCTGGTGATGAGCGAAGCGACCGAGGTCGGTGCGGAGCTAGTCGCCCGTCTGGCGGCCGAGGCGTACCGCCTCAATATCGAACTCGGCAATCCGGCGACGCGGACCTGATGCAACCGCTGCCGATCGATCAGGTCTTGCCCGACATCATGGCCGCGTTGGTGCTCAAACCCAATGCCGTCGTCGTGGCGCCGCCGGGGGCGGGCAAGACGACGCGCGTCGCGCCCGCGCTGCTGGCGCAGCCGTGGTGCAGCGGCGCTGTCTGGCTGCTCTCACCGCGGCGGCTCGCGGCGCGCGCGGCGGCGGAACGGATTGCCGATGAGCTGGGCGAACCGGTCGGCGGCAAGGTCGGTTATGCGACGCGGCTCGACAGTAAACAGTCGGCGGCGACGCGGCTGCTGGTGATGACCCCCGGCCTGTTCCGCAACCGCATCCTCGCCGACCCCGAACTCACTGGCGTGGCGGCGGTGTTGTTCGACGAAGTCCACGAACGCAGCCTCGACGGCGATTTTGCGCTCGCGCTGGCGATCGACGCGCAACAGGGGCTGCGTGACGACCTGCGGCTGGTCGCTATGTCGGCGACGCTCGACGGCGCGCGGTTCGGCGCGCTGCTCGGCGATGCGCCGGTGGTGAAAAGCGAAGGCAAGATTTTTCCGCTAGAGCTCCGCCACATCGGCCGCCGCGCCGAGGATCGGCTGGAGGCGAGCGTGCTGATCGCGGTGCGGCAGGCGATGGCCGATGAGGCGGGCGGCGATATGCTCGCTTTCCTGCCCGGCGCCGCCGACATCGAACGCGCCGCGGTGGCGGTCGAAGCGGCGGGCCTGCCGCTGGTCGTCCACCGGCTGCACGGCCAGATCGATCCGGCGCTCCAGCGCAAGGCGCTCGTCCGCGACCCCGACGGCGGGCGCAAGCTGATCCTCGCGACCAGCATCGCCGAAACCAGCCTGACCATCGACGGGGTGCGCATCGTCATCGATGCCGGACTGTCGCGGCGGCCGCGTTTCGACAAGGCCGCCGGTATCGCGCGGCTGGTCACCGAACGCGCCAGCCAGGCGTCGGCGACCCAGCGCGCCGGGCGCGCGGCGCGGCAGGGGCCGGGGGTCGCCTACCGGCTGTGGGAGGCCGCGGCGACGACGGGTATGCCGCCGTTCGATCCGCCGGAAATCCATGAAAACGACCTGATGCCCGTGGTGCTCGACTGCGCGAGCTGGGGGATTATCGATCCGCGCCAATTGGGCTGGCTGGATCCGCCGTCGCCTGCCGCGATTGCCGAAGCGAAGGCGCGCTTGCAGGCGATCGGCGCGCTGGGCGACGATGGGCGGATTACGGCACATGGCAAGGCGCTGGCGGCGATCCCGCTGCCGGTGCCGCTCGCGCATATGTTGCTCGACGCGGCGCGCGCGGGCGAGGGCGAGATGGCGGGGCGGCTGGCGGTGCTGCTCACCGAACCGGGGCTGGGCGGTCGCGGCGTCGATGTCGAGGCGCGGCTCGGGCGCTGGCGCGGCCAGCGCAACGAACGCTCCGAGGGGGCGTGGCGCCTCGCCCGGCGGCTGTCGGACATCGGCGGCAAGCAGGCGGCGGGGGCCGATGCCTTGGCGCCGCGCTCGATCGGCGGCTGGATCGCGACCGCGTGGCCCGACCGCGTCGCGCGCCAGCGCGCGGGCCAGCGCGGCGAATATCTCAGCGTCGGCGGACGTGCCTATCGCATCGACCCGGTCGAACCGCTCGCCGGCAGCGAGTGGCTCGCGATCGCCGATGCGCAGGGTCATGCCGCGGGGGTCCGCATTCTGGCGGCGGCGCCGATCGCGCTGGCCGAGGTCGAGGCGATCTTTGCGGGTCGCATCGTCGCGCATGCCGCGAGCAGCTATGACACCGCCAGCGACCGCGTCGACCATCGCCGCGAACGGCGGCTCGGCGCCATCGCGCTGACGAGCGGCCAGGCGGGGCGCAGCGACAAGGCCGACGACGACATTGCGCTGCGGCTGGCGGCGGTGCGCGACAAGGGGCTCGGGCTGATCGGCTGGGGCCCGGCGGCGCAGGCGCTGCGCCAGCGCGCCTCCTTTGCCGGGGTCGATACGCTGTCGACCGGCGCGCTTGCCGACAGCGTTGAAATCTGGCTGGCGCCGTTGCTCGCCGGGTGCCGGGGGCTGCGCGATATCGGCGACCGCAAGCTGACCGACGCACTGCTGGGATTGCTCGACTGGTCGGCGCGGCAGCTGCTCGAAAAACATGCGCCTGCCGATTATGTCACGCCGGTCGGGAGCCGCCACCCGATCGATTATGGCGCCGACGGCGGGCCGACAGTCGCGGTTCGGGTGCAGGAATTATTCGGACTGGCGCGGCATCCGGTGATCGGCGATCCGCCGGTCCCGCTCGTGCTCGCGCTGACCTCGCCCGCGCACCGCCCGATCCAGACAACGCGCGACCTGGTGAGCTTCTGGGGCGGCAGCTGGCACGATGTCGCGCGCGAGATGCGGGGCCGTTACCCCAAACACAGCTGGCCCGACGATCCCGCGAACGCGCGTCCGACCCTGCTGACCAAGGCGGCGCAGGCGCGGCGCGACGGCGCATAAGGTTGGCCCTTTTCGCGGGCGCGCCAAGCCGCTAAGGCACGGGCAACCCAACCAACGCAGGACTGTCCCGATGAAAGCGCGTATCTTCCAGAAACCCAAGAATGCGATGCAGTCGGGGCGCGCCGGGACACAGCGCTGGACGCTGGAATTTGCGCCCGCCGAGGCGCGCAAGCCCGATCCGTTGATGGGCTGGGCGGGCAGCGGCGATACGCAGCGGCAGATCCGGCTGGGCTTTGCGACGCAGGAAGAAGCGGTGGCTTATGCGGAGCGCAACGGCATCGATGCCGACGTGGTCGCGCCGCCGGTGCGGACGCTGAAGATTCAGGCTTACGCGGATAATTTCCGGTAAATATTCAAGATTACGTCGTCATTGCGAGCGAAGCGAAGCAATCCAGAGCGGTCTACGCAGGCTCTGGATTGCTTCGCTTCGCTCGCAATGACGAGGGGGGTTATTCCGCGTCCGGCTGCAACAGCTTGTGCAGATGCACCACCACATATTTCATCTCGGCATCGTCGACCGTCCGCTGCGCTGCGGCGCGCCACGCCTTTTCGGCCGATTTATAGTCGGGAAACAGCCCGACGACGTCGAGGTTGTGGAGGTCGACAAAGTCGGTGCCCTGCGGATCGCTGACGCGTCCACCGAACACGAGATGCAATTTGCTCATGGCTGCTTTCCTTGCGGGCTGGCGCTGGGGAGGAAGAAGGCGCGGCCCCTAACAGCGCGGCGCCGCTCCGGCAAGCCGGTCAGTCGTCCTTGCGACCCTTCGGTAGCAGCGACCCAAGGAGTGCGCCAATCGCCACCGCCCCGGCGACCAGCGCCATCGGCTGCTTTTCAGCTACGTCCTTGAGCTTGCTGTTGGCGCGCTTGGCCTGGACTTTGCCCTTTTCATACACTTCGCCGGCGGCCTCGCGGGCGACGCTCGCCTGTTCGCTGGCTTTGTGCGCGAAGTCTCCGGTCGCGGCGCGCGCGCGGCCATAGCCGTCCTGGATGCGCGCTTTGGCCGCCTCGGCGGTCAGCCGCGCATTTTCGGCGGTTTTCTCGGCAAGTTCGCTTGCTTTGGCGCGCGCATCGCTGGCGGTTTCACTGAACGGCTTCATCGTCATTCTCCACTGGTTCGATCGTTGCGCCGTCATCGGCATATATCACGTCGGCTGTTTCGTCGCTGGGGCGCAGCCGCCCGGCGACCGCATTTGCCATATCTTGAATCTTCTGCGTCAGCCGCGGCGCATGCTCCTTGATCGGTTCGCGCAGCAGCCAGGCCAGCCCCGCAACGGCGGCCAGCGCGATCGGCAGCCGGTTGTCGCGAAATTGCTGCTGCACTGCCTGCGCGGTGTCGTCGATTTTGGCATTCAAACGATATTTGCCGCGATCGACCAGCGCGCCGGGCCTCAGCGCGGCTTTGGCAACATCCAGCCGCCGGTGCAGTTCGGCGCGCTGCAGCATCGAACGGCGCGCCGCGGCGATCAGGCGGTTACGCGTCCGCGGCATCGTCGAATCCTTCGCCTGTCAGGTCGCGCCGCAGCGCGGTGCGAATGTCGCCATAGCTGATATGCGCGCGCCACGCTGCACCACCGGCGATCGCAAGCAAGACCGTCACGACGATCAGGGTCGCGAGCAGCGGGCCGAGGTGCGGCGACAGCGCCAGTATCGCGCCGAACGCCAACGCGAGCAGCGCCACCCCGGCGGCCGTCGCGGCAACACCGCCCCAGATCGCGGCGCGGCTGGCGCCGTGCAGCGCCAACTCGCCGCGCGCCTCGATCAGCGCAAACTCGGCGCGCGCCGTCGCCGACAGGTTGTCGACGACGTCACCGACAATCTGTTCAAGCGGCACCGGCGCTGGCGCGACCGGCGGCCCGTCCGGCGCATAGCCGTGGCTTATGCCGTCAAAGCTGGGCGCGGCGGACGGGGGCGGAATATTCGGATCGGAAGCGGACAAGACCTGGTCAATCGTTCGAGCCGCCCTTGAGCAAGCGGGCGAGCACGAAGCCGATCACCGTCGCGGCGCCAACCGCGATCGCCGGGTTCTTCTTGACGAGATCCTTTGTGGAAGCGGCGAGCTCGTCGAGATCCTTCTTGTCGAGCGAAGTGGCGAGGCCGGCGACAGTCGACGCCGCCGAGCGGGCATAGTCGCCATATTGCTTGCCGAACTTGCTGTCGACGGTGCCCGCGCTGTCTTCGAGCAGCTTGGCGAGGCTGCCGACTGCTTCGGCGGCCTTGTCCTTGCCCTTGGTCGCGGCATCGCGCGCCTTCACCGAAGCCTGTTTCTTCAGCGCGGTTGCTTCGTCCTTCAGCGACGCAGCCTTTTTCGACGCTTCGGTCTTGATGGTGTTGCGGGTCGCGGCCAGCTGGTCGCGGATCGGATGATCCTTCGCGGCCTTCACGCTCGCCGGCTTGCGCGTGGGCGCGGCCTTGGTGGCGGCGGGCTTTGCGGGTGCCTTGGGACGCGGAGCGGCAACTTTCTTGGTCGCGGGAGTAGCGGCTTTGGCCATAGCGTTGTCCTCTTCTTCTTATATCGGGCGCCGCAACGGCGAACATCCCTTTTGATACTGCCTGAATATATAGCAAGAGCCGCCCAATGGTTCCATAGGCCAGCAAAATTCCTATGCATTATTGCGATTCCCGCGCCGCGCCGATAACAGGCGGGCGCCTTTCCAAACCGGCCGATCGCTGGCCGCCAGCAGGACACCAACCATGACCGCCATCATCGACATCCACGGCCGCGAAATCCTCGACAGCCGCGGCAACCCCACCGTCGAAGTCGATGTGTTGCTGGAAGACGGCAGCTTCGGCCGCGCCGCGGTTCCATCGGGCGCGTCGACCGGCGCGCATGAGGCCGTCGAACTGCGCGACGGTGACAAGGCGCGGTATCTCGGCAAAGGCGTGATCAAGGCAGTCGCGGCGGTCAACGGAGAGATTGCGGACCTGCTCGTCGGCCTCGATGCCGAGGACCAGCGCGAACTCGATCAGGCGATGATCGATCTCGACGGCACGCCGAACAAGAGCCGCCTTGGCGCCAACGCGATCCTCGGCGTCAGCCTTGCCGCTGCCAAAGCCGCGGCGGATGCGCGCGGCTTGCCGCTCTATCGCTATGTCGGCGGGGTGTCGGCGCGCACGCTGCCGGTGCCGATGATGAACATCATCAACGGCGGCGAACATGCCGACAATCCGATCGACGTGCAGGAATTCATGATCATGCCCGTTGGCGCGGGCAGCATCGCAGAGGCTGTCCGTTGGGGCAGCGAGATTTTCCACACGCTGAAGAAGGGCCTGTCGGCAAAGGGCTTGGCGACCGCGGTCGGCGACGAGGGCGGCTTCGCCCCGAACCTCGCCTCGACGCGCGCCGCGCTCGACTTCATCGCCGCGTCGGTCGATCAGGCGGGCTTCAAGCTCGGCACCGACGTCGTGCTCGCACTCGATTGCGCCGCGACCGAATTTTTCAAGAACGGCAAGTACGAAATCAGCGGCGAGGGGCTGTCGCTGAGCCCCGAACAGATGGCCGACTATCTCGCGGCGCTGGTCAACGACTATCCGATCAAGTCGATTGAGGACGGCATGGGCGAAGATGACTTCGTGGGCTGGAAGGCGCTCACCGACCTCGTCGGCGACAAGTGCCAGCTCGTCGGCGACGATCTGTTCGTCACCAACCCGCTGCGCCTCGAACAGGGGATCAAGGACGGCCTCGCCAACTCGCTGCTCGTCAAGGTCAACCAGATCGGCACGCTGTCCGAAACGCTCGACGCCGTCGATATGGCGCACCGCGCGCGCTACACCGCGGTGATGTCGCACCGCTCGGGCGAAACCGAAGATTCGACGATCGCCGACCTCGCGGTCGCGACCAACTGCGGCCAGATCAAGACCGGCAGCCTCGCGCGTTCGGACCGGCTGGCGAAATATAACCAGCTGATCCGCATCGAAGAAGAGCTGGGCGACATGGCGCGCTATCCGGGTCCGGCGATTTTCGGGTGATCCTCCCCGGCACGGGGAGGGGGACCACCGAAGGTGGTGGAGGGGCAGGTGCGTCCTGCCGCTTACTGTCGAGGTCGCGCTAAACCGCCTGTGCCCCTCCACCATGCTGTGCATGGTCCCCCTCCCCCGTTGGGGGAGGATACGCCTTGACGCCATGAATCAACTCTGATTCAAGGGACGGCGATGACGCAGCGCCATAAACTCCGCAAATCGATGAACCGGGCCGTCGGCCCCGCGGTCGCGGTGATCGCGGTGCTGGCGATGATCGGCTACATCATTTTCGGTCCGACCGGGCTTTATGCTTGGGGCGACTATGGCCAGTCGGTCGAAAAGCAGCGCGTCGTGCTGAGCGAACTCGCCAAGAAAGAGAGCGAGCTTCAGAACCGCGTCAACCTGCTCGATCGGCAGCGGGTCGATCCCGATCTGGCCGAGGAGTATGTCCGCGAAAAGCTGGGCGCCTATCACCCCGACGAGGTGATCATTCCGATGGAGCCTGCGGCGAAGTAAGCCGCCTCTCGTCATTGCGAGCGCAGCGAAGCAATCCAGAGCCCGCGTAAACCGCTCTGGATTGCTTCGCTGCGCTCGCAATGACGGGATAATGCTGCATTCGTAATCGCACCGTTCTCGTGGCTAGGCAGGCGTTGCCAAACCCGACGCGCGGCTCCTATAGGAAGCCTTGCCGTAACGGCTAAATGCAAAGGAAACCTCCCTTGGCCAAAGCACCCGCGCGTTCACCTGCCGCGCCGAAAAAGACTGCATCGACCCCGGCGCCCGCGACCAATCGCGAAGGACCGCGCGATCCCGTCCCCTATGACGCGACCCCGGCCGAGCTGGAAAAATTCTATCGCGAGATGCTGCTGATCCGCCGCTTCGAGGAAAAGGCGGGGCAGCTTTACGGGCTCGGGCTGATCGGTGGTTTCTGTCACCTCTATATCGGTCAGGAAGCCGTCGCGGTGGGCCTCCAGTCGGCGCTCGACGGCGACAAGGACAGCGTCATCACCGGTTACCGCGACCACGGTCATATGCTCGCCTATGGTATCGACCCCAAGGTGATCATGGCCGAACTGACCGGCCGCGCCGCGGGCATTTCGCGCGGCAAGGGCGGTTCGATGCATATGTTCAGCGTCGAGCATAAATTCTACGGCGGCCACGGCATCGTCGGGGCACAGGTGTCGCTCGGCACCGGCCTTGCCTTCGCGCACAAGTACCGCGACGACGGCGGGGTCGCGATGTCCTATTTCGGCGACGGCGCGTCGAACCAGGGGCAGGTGTACGAAAGCTTCAACATGGCCG